>SL_8KL_010_SEDDRAFT_10000210_pt1 | contig 49916 bp, 40 predicted proteins | sample SodLakKL_010_SED_4_FD_11160 | JGI IMG/M metagenome (IMG submission 11160)
TATTTGATCATAAGAAAGGCGATCTTCTAAAAGCAGAGCTAAGTTCGGGTAATGTGTATACTTCCCGACAGACAAAAAGAATTGTCGGTCCTGTATTTAAAAACTATAACAAAAATTTAAATTCACACCAAAGGTTATTGAGGGGAACCAAAATTATTTTACTGAAAAAATTATAACTCCGAAATATTGGAGATATCCACTTTTTACCTTGTTACTATGCAATTTTTTTAAAAGAGTTTCTAATTAAATCTAAACCTTCTTTGCTTTATTTTTATATGAAATAGAAATATATTTTTCAGGTCAGTTAATTTCTTTATATTATTGCCCTATAAGAATGTTAATAAAGTTCTTTTTTTGAGATTATAACTCTATAATAATAGGATTAATACAGATAAAGTTTAAGAAAATTTAAGTTTTTAACAGCTTTTGATTTGGTATAAATTATAAGAAAATTTGCATATTTCAAAAATTCCTCAAAAATAATTCAATTCTTTTTCAAATAAAAACAATACATTTTTCACTCCTTCTTAATAGATCTATTACATTTAGCTGTTAGTATATGAGTGTAAGAAATTGAAACTGGTTTTGATTAAATAAATTATAGGAGGGAGTGAAAATCGTGAGATTTGGAAAAAGCAAAAAAATAATAGCCTTAATCAGTATTGTTCTTCTTTTTGCAGCCTTTGCAGTTGGTTGTGGGGAAGTAGATGATGACTGGGAAGAAATGGAAGATGAATTTGAAATAGAAGAAGAAAATAATTTTGATGAATTTGATGATGGTTTAAACGGTGGTACAGATGATGATCCCGGATTTTAGTCATTAAATAGGTTTTAATCCCCAATATTTCTGCTTTTCTTGGCTGTCAAATTAAGGGGGAGAATAAAAATGGTTAACATTTTACTGGCTGTTGATGGTTCTGAAAGTAGTGATAAAGCAGTAGAAAAGGTCGCAGAAGTAGCTTCTTCACCGACAGTAGAGATCACTTTGTTGACTATTATTGAGGATATTAATATTCCCAAGAAAAACTCACCTCCTACACCTAAACAGACTACCAATAAACAACAGCATAGTTCACAACAATCAGCTCCCTCTCCCAGAAAAATTAAAAAAATTAGGAAACAGAGAGAAAAACAGAGAAGATTGGAAGCTGAAGGAGAAACTATTTTAAATGAGGCAGAAAAAATTCTTAATGAAGAAACTTTAGAGGCAAAAAAAGTTATGTTAAAAGGTAATGCTTCAGACAAAATCTGTGAATATGCTGAAAAAAAGGAAAGTGATCTTATTGTTCTTGCTGATAGGGGCCGGGGAGGAATTAAAAAAATGCTTCTGGGAAGCACCAGTGAAAAAGTGCTCCGAAATGCTAATACTCCCGTGCTCGTAATTAAATAGGATAGTTTTTTCTTAACAGTAATAAACTTTCAAATATCAACAAAAAATTTCATCCCTCTTTTTTAAAAAAGGGGGATGATTTATTTCTTTTAAATCATTTCTTAAATATAATTTAAGTTTTAAAAATTTTTATTTTAGAATTGAAAAAGAAATTATGAAAAGTATTTTTTAAAAAATTGACCGGAAAATAACAGTAACGGAAGATATTTATGCATTCTTTCTTGATTTTAAATTTGAGTTTAATGTCAAAAGGGCATATAATATTCTTTGTTCCGGTTAAATTTGCATGTTGGTTACTACTATGGTAGAATTGTAACAGTAAGAATGAGAATTTTCAGGAGTGGGCCCCGGGCCCACTCTTTACTTTTGGATTGGCCTACAGCCGGGATAAGGATTTTGGCTTATCGGGTTTTATCGGGCAAAGTTAATCACAGTATCCGGCCGGCAGAGGAAGAAGAATTATGGCTGATAGGTGCCGGCAAATCAAGGCTGGCCCAAGAAAGGAGCTTTAATATGGCAAGTATTGCTGATAGAGTTTATAAAATGGCTCGTCCCCTGGTCGAAGCACGGGGTTTGAATCTGGTGGATGTGGAATATCAGAAAGAAGGGGAGAACTGGTTTCTGCGCATATTTATAGAAAATCCGGAAGAGGATCTGCTGTTAAAGGACTGTGAGGTTATCAATAAAATACTGGGGACTGAACTGGACCGGGAGAATTTTATTGACCGCAGTTATATTCTTGAAGTTTCCTCTCCAGGAATAGAAAGGCCGCTGAAAACAGAACAGGATTTTAAAGATCATACCGGGGAACTTGTCTTTATAAAAACCTATGCTCCTTTCCAGGGCCAGAAAGAGTTTGAAGGAACTCTTAAAGGATTCAAGGATAAAGATGAGGATGATGAAGAGGTTCGGGTCCAACTTAAAATAAAAGAGGGAGTGATTAGTATTCCTTTTTCCAAAATAGCAAATGCGCACTTATTACTAGATTTTTAATAGGAGGATAAGTATGAATATTGATTTTATACAGGCCCTGGATGATATCATTCAGGATAAGGGTATCAGTAAAGAGGTTATGATGGATGCACTAAAAACTGCCCTGCTTTCAGCCTATAAAAAAGATTTTGGGTCCAAGGAGAATGTAAGAGTAGATATTGATGGTGATTCAGGGGAGGTACAGGTATATCAGCAGAAGAAAGTTGTAGAAGAAGTAGAAAATGAAAGATTTGAAGTTTCCCTGGAGGAAGCCCGTCAGCAGGCTGAAAATTATGAACCGGGAGATATTATTGAAATAGAAGTTACCCCGGAGAACTTTGGGCGTATAGCTGCCCAGACGGCCAAACAGGTTGTAATGCAGAGGATTCGAGAAGCGGAAAGAGATGTTATATATGAGGAATATAAGCAGAAAGAAAAAGAAATAATAACCGGTACTATTCAGCGTTTTCACAAGAGTAATGTGCTGATTGATCTGGGCAAAACTGAAGCCCTGCTGCCCGCATCAGAACAAATTCCCGGTGAGGAATACCGCAAAGGGGACCGGATCAAGGTGTATATCGTTGAAGTCTCCTCAACCACCAAAGGTCCTAAAATTCTGGTATCACGCACCCATCCCGGTTTATTAAAAAGACTTTTTGAGCTGGAAGTTCCGGAGATATATGAAGGAGTTGTGACTATTGAAGCAGTGGCCCGGGAAGCAGGACATCGTTCCAAGATGGCTGTTAGCTCGACCAACAAAGATGTAGATCCTGTGGGCTCCTGTGTTGGTCCCCAGGGGATGAGGGTTAAGGAGATTGTGGAAGAACTGAATGGTGAAAAGATTGATATTATTGCCTGGCAGGATAATCCGGCCGAACTGATTTCCAATGCTGTAAATCCGGCCGAAGTTATTCAGGTAAATCTTGAAGAAGAAGACCGGGAGGCAGAAGTTGTGGTCCCGGATTTTCAGCTTTCACTGGCTATCGGGAAACAGGGGCAAAATGCCCGTCTGGCGGCCAAGCTGACCGGCTGGAAAATAGATATTGTTAAAGAATCTGATTATGAAGAACGGATGTCAGAAACACAGGCAGATGGTTCAGAACAGTCATCAGAAACTCCAGAAATTACTGAAGAGTCCGGATCCAAAGCAGATGACGGTGGTCAGAATGAAAGTGTTCAAGAGCAGGAAACAGATGAGACAGGCCCGGAGAACACAGCAGAGAAGGCCAAAAAGGAAAATCTGGAGTCTGAAAAGTCAAAAGAGGAGTCTCCGGAGAAGGTTAAAGAGGAATAAACTTTTTTATCTTTTATTATAAATTATATAGATTATTTTGCAGAAACTTGATTGTCAAAAAAAGCGATGAAAATAAACTATGAAAATAAAAATCTGGGGGGTTAATTTTTTAAATGGATATTCCTGCTTCGGTTAATAAGTGTATTGCCTGTAAAAAAAGGAAAAGTGAACAGGAGCTTATGAGAGTGGTGAAAAACAAAAATCAAATTCTGGTTGACCCCCGGGGCGATCTGCCGGGAAGAGGAGCCTATCTCTGTCCTGATGAACTGTGTGTCAATAAGGCCCGGGAAAATCAGCTGCTGAAAAAAGAGCTGAAAACTGATATTCCCGATGATTTTTATGCCGAAATGCTTGAGAAGATCGGCAGTGAATGATTAATTTTTTTGGAGGTGTTAGTGTATGGGGAAAGTGAGAATTTATGAACTTGCACGAGAACTGGATATGGAGAGCAAAGAACTGGTTGGTGTTCTCCAGGAGCTGGATATAGATGTTACCAGCCATATGAGCACTATTGAGGATGAGACAGCTGATCTTGTAAAAGATATGATTGTGGGAGAAGAAAGTCCGGCAGAAACTATAGAAGAAGCCGCAGAAAAACAGGAGACTGAAGCTGAAGAGATTAGTACTGAAACTGACACAGCAGCAGATACATCTGATAAAACTGCAGTCAGTGAAGAAGAAACAGCAAAAAAACAGGAAGAAAAAGCTGCAGAAGTACGAAAAACCGATGAATATGAAATTCAGCTTCCGATCACAGTCAAGGAGCTGGCCGAAAAGATAGATTATTCGGGAAACAGAATTATAAAAAAATTGATGGGTCTGGGTATTATGGCCAATATCAATTATACTCTGGATGAAGAGACTCTGGAACTTCTTGAAGATGAAATGAATGTAGAATTTTCCACTGTAGAAGCAGAAAAAGAAGAAGAACAGGACAGTGTTCGGGTGGGCCCGGAAATTGAAGATGCTCCCGAAGATCTGCAGCTGCGGCCCCCGGTAGTAACGGTTATGGGTCATGTGGATCACGGGAAAACCACTCTGCTGGATGTTATCCGGGAAACCCGGGTGGCAGAAGGAGAAGCAGGGGGTATTACCCAGCACATTGGTGCCTATCAGGCAAAAGTTGATGGCCAGAAAATAACCTTTATCGATACACCCGGTCATGAGGCCTTTACGGCCATGCGGGCCCGGGGAGCTCAGGTTACCGACCTGGTTATTCTGGTTATTGCCGCTGATGATGGGGTCATGCCCCAGACTGTGGAGGCTATCAATCACTCCCGGGCTGCTGATATACCGATTCTGGTGGCTATTAATAAAGTAGATAAACCCAATGCTCAGGTGGAGAGAGTTAAACAGCAGCTTACTGAATATGAACTGCTGCCTGAAGAATGGGGTGGAGATACCATCTGTGTGGAGGTTTCAGCTCTTAAAAAACAGAATATTGATGAACTGCTGGAGATGGTGCTTCTGGTTGCCGAAATGGAAGAGATCCAGGCCAATCCAGAGCGGCCGGCTGAAGGTTTTGTAATTGAATCAGAGCTGGATAAAGGCCGGGGACCGGTAGCTACTATCCTGGTTAAAAATGGCACTCTGCATGTAGGAGATTATATGCTCTGTGATACGGTTTGTGGTCGGGTTAAAGCTATGCTTGATGAAAAGGGAGAACGGATAGATGAGGCCCCTCCTTCAACTCCGGTGGAAGTACTGGGTTTTGATACGGTTCCCCAGGCCGGTAAATTTATTCAGGTACTGTCCGATGAAAGTCGGGCCCGGAATGTGGCTCAGGACCGCCAGGAAGAACAGAAGATGGAAGCCCTGGAGCAGAAACCAAATGTGTCTCTTGAAGATCTATATGACCGGATTCAGTCCGGAGATATCAAGGAATTAAATGTTATCATTAAAGCCGATGTTCATGGTTCTATCGAGGCTCTTCGTTCTTCTCTGGAAAAACTCAGCACCGATGAAGTAACTGTTAATGTTATCCATACAGGAGTTGGAGCAGTAAATGAGACTGATGTAAATCTGGCCAATGCTTCCAGTGCGGTTATTATTGGTTTCAATGTTCGTCCGGACGGTAATGCTCAGGCGGTGGCCGAAAAAGAAAATGTGGAAATAAAAACCTATCGGGTTATCTATAAAGTGATAGAAGATATAAAAGATGCTATGGTCGGTCTGCTGGAACCGGAATTAAAGGAATTTGTGCGCGGACGGGCTGAAGTCAGGGCTGTATTTAAGGTACCTGATGTGGGCAATGTGGCCGGTTCCTTTGTGCGCAGTGGTTCTATTAACCGTAATGATAAAGTCCGGCTTCTCAGAGATGGTGTGGTTATTCATGAAGGAGAAATAAGTTCTCTCAAAAGATTTGAAAATGATGTCCGGGAAGTTCAGGAAGGATATGAATGTGGTATTGGTATTGAAGGATATGATGATATTAAAGAAGGAGATATTATTGAAATATACAATTTTAAAGAGATCAAACGGTCACTTTAAAATTACTTTAGTTCGGAGAGCCTCTAAATCAATGTGTTTTTTGTGAGGTGAAATAATATGAGCAGAAATAGAGAGCGCCGAGTGGGAGAGCTGCTTAAAGAGGAAGTAAGTCAGATAATCCGGCATGAAGTAAAGGACCCCCGGATTGGTTTTGTGTCGGTAACTGAAGTTGAAGTCTCGGGGGATTTGAAACATGCCAAGGTGTTTGTCAGTGTTTATGGCTCTGATCAGGAGAAAGAAGATACGATGAAGGGCCTTGAGGAAGCCCAGGGTTATATCCGGCGTTTGGTGGGCCAGAGGATGACCACCTATCATACTCCAAAAGTTATTTTCAGATATGATGATTCCATAGAAAAAGGTGTTCATATCTCTCAGCTGATTAGTGAGGTCAGGGAGAAAGAAAAGAAAGAAAAAAGGAATAATGAACCAGACAAAACAATTGAAGGTAAAAAGGAAGATCAGGATAAGTAAACTGATTTTAAGAATATATTTTTTTGATTATAGATCATAGCGGCCCTGCAAAAAGTAATTTCATTTAATTTAGAAATAACATTACTGTCATGAAAGCAATCATAAATAGAAAAACCTTAAAATAACACTTTTTGCAGGATACCTAATTCATTGATTATGGATTTTAATATACTTTAAAAAAGGTTGAGAAAAAAAGTGAAATAAGGTTAATATAGTTTTAGGGTTTATATAAGGAGATAAAGTAATGGCTACTCTGCAGAATGTTGTATCCGAGATAAAAAAACGAGATAAATTTTTGATCATGGGCCATATAGACCCTGATGGAGATTGTATAGGATCTGTCACAGCCCTGAAAATGCTGCTGGATCAAATGGGGAAAAAATCAGAACTTATTCTTCATGACTTTTCAGTTTCTAATTATCTGTTTTTGTTCTCTTTTTTTGGCCTTAAAACAGAAGAATCAAATTACAGCAGTTCCAGCAGTACCGGGCATTTATTTTCCGGCTGCCAGGGCTGCAGTCTGTTTTCTGAAATCGAAATTGAAGATTATGCAGATCAGGAGTATACTATTATTGCCCTGGATAGTGCCTCTCTGGACCGCCTGGGTGAAAAGGGTGCCCAACTGGCCGGAGATTTTTTTGTGATTAATATGGATCATCACCCTGATAACCCGGGTTATGGTGACCTGAATTATGTAGCCCCCCGGGCAGCTGCAGTTGGTGAAATTATATATGATCTGGCGGAAGTACTGGAAGTGGATTTAAGCCCCGGGCCCGGTANNGCTTTAGCGGTGGCCCTGATTTCAGATACCGGTTCTTTGAGGTATAAAAACACATCAGCCCGGATTCTAAGAATTCTGGCTGATCTGATGGATAAGGGAGTTGACCTTTATAAAATCAACAGCAGTCTTTATGGTCAGCAGAAGTTTACAGCTGTGAAATTAAAAGGACTGGCTCTTTCTGCANTAAACCGCTGCTGNCAGGACCGGGTCGCCTGGGTTTGTGTGGATCGGGATATGCTGTCCCGGGCCGGAGCAGAAACAGCTGATGCTTCAGAACTGGTCAACAGTGCCCGGGATATTAAGGGAGTAAAAGTGGGACTCTCCTTTGTGGAAACAGAAGATAACAAAACAAAGGTTAGCCTGCGTTCTGTATCTGAAGATATTCCGGTAAATAAAATTGCTTTTACTTTTGGTGGTGGGGGCCACCCCATGGCGGCCGGATGTACGGTGGAACAGGATATTGACCAGGTGGTTAAACAGGTGCTTGCTGAGGTGAAAAAATTTGTCTGAAAACATAAGTGGAATTGTGAATATCATTAAACCGGCAGCAATGTCATCCTTTTTTGTGGTCAGTCTTATGAAAAGATTGCCAGGTGTGAAAAAAGCCGGCCACACCGGGACCCTGGATCCCCTGGCAACCGGTCTTTTGTGTGTGTGTCTGGGTCGGGCCACAAAAATTATCCCCTATTTACCGGAGGGAACAAAAGAATATATTGCCGAAATAAAGCTGGGGACCGGAACTAATACTCTGGACCGGGAGGGGGAAATAACCGCCCGGGATAAAAACTGGCAGAATTTAACAGAAAAGCGGCTGACAAAAACACTGGCTGATTTTCAGGGCTCAATCCCGCAGATTCCACCTCTTTATTCTGCAGTACATCATCAGGGACAGCGGCTTTATAAGCTGGCTCGAGAAGGTAAAGAGGTTGAGGTTGAATCCCGGACAGTAGATATTTTTGAGCTGGATATTTTGAGAATGAATTTACCCTATCTCCAGCTCAGGATTGTTTGTTCTTCCGGGACTTATATTCGTTCTCTGGCCCGGGATATTGGTGAACAGCTGGGCACAGCAGCTCATCTCTCTTTTCTGGTTCGCAAAAGTTCGGGTTCTTTTAAACTAAAAGAGGCCCATACCTTAGAAGAGATCGGGAAAATGAAGCCCGAAAACAAATCGGAGTTTGTGATCCCCATGGATCGGCCTCTTCCCTTTTCGGCCCTGTGGGTTACTCCCCGGGCCCGAAAAAAGGCTGTAAATGGCAGCCAACTTCGCAAAAAAGATCTGGGCAGACAGGAGTGCTCACTTCAGGAGGGCAAAAAATTTCTGGTTTATACTCCTGAAGATGAATTTATATCTGTCAGTGAGGTGCGAGCGGATGAAGATGGTGATCTTTTCATTCAGCCTTTGAGAGTGTTTTTTGAACTTTAATTCAGGTAGATGTTATAAGGGAGGAACTGTTATGCAGGTGGTAGAAAGCCCGGACTTTGTCCGTCAGGATAACCGACCTGTGGTTCTGGCTATCGGGTCATTTGATGGACTTCATCTGGGACATCAAAAAATAATTGATACAACAATAGATATAGCAAACCGTAAAAATCTGGTGAGTGGAGTATATTCTTTTTATCCCCATCCCCTGAAAGTTATAAAGCCGGATACTGCTCCTCCCCAGCTGATTACAGAGGAAAGAAAAGTAGAGAAACTAAAGTGTCTGGGGGTTGATTATTACTTTCAGCAGCATTTTACCGATGAATTTTCACGTATCTCCTTTCATGATTTTATTAAAAAAATTTTACTGGATAAAATAAATACCGGTTATGTGGTGGTGGGTGAAGATTTTCGTTTCGGTCACCGGGCAGAAGGGAAAAAACAGCAGCTTTTGGAGTATGGAAAAAAACTTGACTTTGAAGTTTCTATTATGTCTGCCTATGAAATAGAGGGGAAAAAAGTATCCAGCAGCCTTATCCGCCGTTTAATACAAAAAGGCAAGGTGGAGGAGGTACCCCGTTTTCTGGGTGAAAATTACAGCATCAAGGGAACTGTTATTCACGGTGCCGGCCGGGGGCGTAAGCTGGGATATCCCACCGCTAATTTAAAATTGTTAACTGAATATGTGCTTCCTTTACCCGGGGTATATGCCGGTTACACCCATTTTCGGAATAAAAAATACAGGGCTTTAGCCAGTCTGGGCTATAATCCAACTTTTTCGCCCCGGCAGGAATATTCAATAGAAATACATGTTCTGGATCTTTCTCAAAATATATACGGCCGGGAGATTTCCTTTGAATTCGTTGAGTTTCTGAGGCCGGAAAAGAAATTTAACGAGGTACAGAAGCTAAAAGAGCAGATCGAAAAAGACATTCTTTACACCAGAGAGATTTTGTGTTAAAATTATCTTGTTAAACTACCATTGGCTGGGTGGGCGGTTCCTCCATCGTTTTCTCGGCCTGTGGAGTATTTACTACACAGGAGGTGAAAGATAGTGCTGTCTACAGAAAAAAAACAGGAAATCATTGAGGAATATCAAAGATATGAGGGAGATACCGGATCCCCGGAGGTACAGATAGCTATTTTTACAGAACGCATCAAAAATTTAACCGAACACCTGAGGGATCACAAAAATGATTTTGACTCCCGGAGAAGTCTGCTCAAACTTGTGGGTAAGAGAAATAAGCTTCTTAGATATCTTGAAGAGAATGACATTGAACGCTATAGAAATTTAATTGAAAAACTGGGTATTAGAGGATAATGCTGAGTTCTTAAAGAGCGGGGTAACCCGCTCTTCTTATCTATTCTTATCTAACAGTCGGGAAGGAGACTGGCAGTTGTTTGAATTTTATTTAAATATTATGCTAAATGCTAAGGAGGAACAATATGGTTGATAAGTGGGATATGCAGCTTGGAGAGAGGAATTTATCTTTTGAAACCGGCAAATATGCTAAACAGGCCAATGGTTCAGTTCTGGTGAGGTATGAAGATACGGTAGTACTGGTCACGGCCACTATGTCCGAACCACGGGCCGGAATTGACTATTTACCGCTGATGGTGAATTACGAGGAGAGAATATATTCTATTGGCAAAATTCCGGGAAGTATAAACCGCCGTGAGGGACGTCCCCGGGATAGTGCAACTCACAATGCTCGTTTGATTGACAGACCGCTGAGACCTTTATTTCCCCAGGAAATGAGACATGATATTCAGGTAATTGCTACTATTTTATCTGTAAATCATGATCATGAACCGGATATCGCTGCTCTAAATGGTGCCTCGGCAGCACTGTCTATTTCTGATATTCCCTTTGAGGGACCTATTGGAGGAGTGAAAATAGGTATGCTGGAAGGTGGAGACTTAATAATAAACCCCGATGAAAAACAGCGTGAAGAAAGCAGCCTGGACCTTACAGTGGCCGGTACCGAAGATGCAGTTCTGATGGTGGAGGCCAGTGGCGATGAAGTCCCTGAGGAGATAATTCTGGAAGGTATAGAGAAGGCCCATCGGGAAATCAAAAAGATTGCCGCTTTTCAAAAAGACATGGTAAAGGAAGTTGGCAAAGAAAAATTTGAGTTCACACCTGAGCCTATTCCGGAAGATCTGGAAAAACAGGTCCGTGACTTTGCCGCAGAAGATTTCCGAAAGGCAATTCAGATAGAGAAAAAACTGGCTCGAAGTGAAGCAGTAGACCGGGTTAAAGAGGAAACAAAAGAACATTTCCTTCAGGAAATACCGGAAGAAAAAGAAAAGAAAAGAGAAGAACTGTCCGATAGAATATCGAAAATACTGGATAAGATCGAAAAAGAAGAGGTCAGATCCCTGATAATTGAACAGGGTATCCGTCCAGATGGCAGAAAACCGGAAGAAATTCGACCTATCTGGTGTGAAGTACAGACCCTGCCCCGGGCTCATGGTTCGGCGGTATTTACCAGGGGGGAGACTCAGGCGATGAGTGTAGTGACCCTGGGAGCCTCCAGTGATGAGAAGACTCTGTTTGGTCTGGGCGAAGACCGCACCAAACGTTATATGCATCACTACAATTTCCCACCATATAGTGTAGGTGAGACCAATCCCCTTCATTCTCCGGGCCGTAGAGAAATAGGACACGGCCTGCTGGGAGAAAGTGCCTTACGCCCCATGATACCGGATACTGAGGAATTCCCCTATACTGTCAGGGTGGTTTCTGAGATTCTGGAATCAAATGGGTCTTCCTCTCAGGCCAGTATATGTGGTAGGGGGGGGGGGGTTCCAATTAAAAAACCTGTTTCCGGAATTGCTATGGGTCTGATCAAAGAGGATGACCGGGTTGCTGTACTGTCGGATATCCAGGGTATGGAAGATCATCACGGGGATATGGATTTTAAAGTTGCCGGGACCCGGGATGGGATTACTGCCCTGCAGATGGATATCAAAATTGGCGGGATTTCCAAGGAAATTATGAGCCGGGCCTTAGAAAAAGCCAGGGCCGGAAGGCTGCATATCATGGATAAGATGCAGGAGGTTATCCCCGAACCAAGGGCAGAACTTTCTCCCAATGCCCCTTCCATGATTACCATGAAGATTGATCCCGAAAAAATCAGACTGGTAATTGGTCCCGGAGGTAAAGTAATAAACAATATAATTGATGAAACCGGAGTAGAAATTGATATTGAAGATGATGGAACCGTATACATTCTGGCTGATGATCAGGAATCCGGTGAAGAAGCCCGAAAAATGGTTGAAAATCTGACCAAAGAAGCAGTGGTCGGTGAGATCTATGAAGGTACTGTGAAAAATATAATGGATTTTGGCGCTTTTGTAGAAATACTGCCCGGCAAAGAAGGGCTGGTTCATGTTTCGGAAATCTCAGATGACTATGTTAAGGAAGTATCCGATGTATTATCTGAAGGAGATAAAATACAGGTCAAGCTGACCGAAATTGATGACCAGAATCGCCTCAATCTGTCCCGAAAAGAAGCCCTCAAGGAATTAGAAAAAGAAGATAAAAAAGATAAAAGCAAATAAGAATATAATAAATAATAAGGTGGATGCACTTGAAGGCACAGGAAATAATAACTGATGAGGTAATTGAAAATATAAGGTCCGAGATCAAAAAAGCATCCGGCCGAGAAATATTTATCAGAGCCGAGGTGAATTTTGACGAGGATAAAATAGATGATTTTGAAGTACTGGCCCGGGGTGATGAAACCCGGGCTCCGGCTATTACGTCCGGTCTTGGTGCCGGATGCCTGGTTATACATAATCACCCTTCCGGGGATCTGGAGCCCTCAGGTCCTGATATCAGAATTGCCTCCCGTATTGGAGACCGGGGAGTCGGTTTTGCCATAATCGATAATAAGGTGGAAAATATATATACGGTTGTTGAGCCCCAGGAACCGCGGGAAATAAAATCTCTGGAACCGGAAGAAATTGTTTCCCTTTTTTCTCCGGGGGGTAAGATGGAAAAAAAGTTAAATGATTATGAATATCGCAGCCAGCAGATTGATGTAGTCCATGAAGTTATAGAGACCTTCAATAATCAGCAGGAAAGTTTTATTGAGGCCGGTACCGGTACCGGTAAATCATTTGCCTACCTGGTACCTGCTCTGTACTGGAATCATCTAAATGATAGACCGGTGGTGGTTTCAACCAATACTATAAATCTGCAGGAACAGATAATTGATAAAGATCTGGTTTTTTTACAGAAGATACTGCCTTTTTCTTTTGAGTCCAAACTCGTAAAAGGCCGAAGAAACTATGTATGTCTCCGAAAAGCTGATAATATGGAGAACAGGGTGGAGGAACTATTTTCTGAAGAACCGGAAAAACAGCAGCAGTTTGTAAAAATATTAAACTGGCTGCAGAACACCAAACAGGGCAGCAGATCGGATATTAATTTTATGGTACAGCAGGAGGTCTGGCATCAGGTTGTATCTGAAAGTGATGTCTGTATCAGCACCAACTGCCCTTTTTATGGTGAATGTTATTTTATGCAGGCCCGCCGGGAAATACATGAAGCAGATATTCTGGTGGTCAACCATCATCTGCTTTTAGCCGATGCCGGTTTAAGACAGGAAAACCAGAGCCTGCTGCCGGCCTATAAACATTTGATTCTGGATGAGGCCCATAATTTTCCCCGTACCGCCACTCATGAACTGGGAAGAGCTTTCCGTCCCGGCTGGTTGGAGAGGTTTTTTCAGAGAGTGGATACTTCCCGTTTTTCGCTTATTACCCGCCTGCGGAATAGAGTGGGAGCAATAGGTGAAAAGCAAAAAAAGGATATTATAAATTTGCTGGATAATATTATTTCCCGGGTTAAAAACTGCCGGGAGGTGGCTCAGGAATACTTTAATACCCTGGCAAATTTCTATGGCAATCACGGAGATAGAATGTATAGAATAACAGCTGATATTAGGGAAAAAGAATCCTGGACCCGGGTGCAGAGTCAGGGGGACAGCCTGTTAGGTCAGCTTTCAACCCTGGGAGTTAAACTTGATAAATTATATAAACAGATGAATTTTCTGGCTGATGAAAAACGGGAAGAATTTGAAGAACTTATACTGGAACTGGAGCTGGCCAGTAACAGGTGTCAGTCTTTTATTGAAACTCTTGACTTTAATCTGCAAAACCATACAGCAGAAAAAGAAGATTATGTCTTCTGGCTGCAGAAAGATGAATATTTTAAAGGGGCTCAAATAAGTCAGGAAAATGCTCCTCTAAATATTTCTGAACTGCTGCCCGAAATTCTCTGGGATCGGCTTTCTTCCCTTATAATAACTTCGGCTACCCTGACTATTAATGATAATTTTAAATTTTTCCGACAGTCTCTGGGGCTGCCCGGAGCCCGCAAACTGAGGGTTGATTCTCCCTTTGATTATAAAAAACAGGCCCGGCTGTTGATTCCCCGTGATATTCCCACCCCCGGGGCTGAAAAATTTCTGGAAGAAATAATTGAAGAATTTAAAGAAATGCTGGCTTCCTTTGGTGGTTCGACCATGGTGCTTTTTACCTCCTACAGTATGCTGAATTACTGCCTGGAGCACACCCGCCCTGACCTGGAACAGAAGGGTTTAAGAATTCTGGCTCAGGGAGAATTTCCCCGGCATTATATCCTGAATAATTTCAAGGCCCAAAAGTCACAGATTATTTTTGGAACTGTTAGTTTTTGGGAGGGTGTGGATATTAAGGGAGATGATCTGAAATACCTGATTATTATGAAACTGCCCTTTCCTGTTCCCAGCCGGCCGGTAGCTGCCGCCCGAAAAGAAAAGCTGGAGCAGGAGGGAAAAAATCCTTTTTATCATTACAGTCTGCCGCGAGCGGTGATCAGGTTTAAACAGGGGTTTGGACGTTTGATTCGTTCCCGAAAGGACCGCGGGGTTATTATCAGCCTGGACAACAGGCTCCTTCAGCGCTCCTACGGGAAAGTGTTTTTAAATTCTCTACCTGATGACTGTTCTGTGGAAGCTGTGGACATGGAATCTTTAAAAACGGTTAACTTTGATTAAGCTGGAAAAAACAGCTGCCGGATATTTTTTAAAGATCCGGTTTAATATTAATTATGAAAATATTAAGATATATATATTGGAACAAATAAAATTAAAAGGGAGAGTGAGATAAATGAAATACAGAAAACTGGGCAGAACCGGTCTTGAAGTTTCTGTTTATAGTTTTGGCGGGATCGTAGTTATGGACCATGAACAAAAGAGAGCAAATGAGATTGTAAGCCGGGCTGTAGAACGGGGAGTTAATCTGTTTGATGTGGGTCCCACCTACGGGAATGCCGAAAAAATACTGGGCCCTGCTCTGGAGCCTTACCGGAAAGAAGTGGTACTGACCTGTAAAACCGAGCCTGACCAGTCCAAAGAAGAGGTAAGAGAGGACATTGAAAAATCACTCAGGAGGCTGAAAACGGATTATTTTGATGTTTATCAGCTCCATGAAGTCACGGATAGGGGAACACTGAATCAGGCCCTGGCCCCGGGTGGAGCTCTGGAAGCTATTCAGGAAGCACAGCAGGAAGGATTGATCAATTATATTGGTTTTTCCGCCCACACCCAGGAAATAGCTCTGGAGCTGATGAAAAAATTTGATTTTGATACGGTTATGTTCCCCATAAACTGGAATTACTGGTTTAATGAGGCCCAGGGTCAAAAAGTTATTGCTGAAGCCCGAAAAACAAATAAAGGGCTTCTGGCCATAAAAGCTCTGGCCCAGCGTCAGTGGCAGGAAAACGAGGATAGAAAGGATTATATAACCTGGTATAAACCTGTTTTTGATCATAATGAACTATCAGAGCTGGCTTTCAGGTTTACCCTTACCCGGGATATAGATACTGCTGTTAGTCCGGGAGATGTCAGAATGCTTAACCGGGGACTGGATATTCTGGAAAAATATGAAAATAATCTCGAATTAACGGATTCTGAAATAGAAAAACTGAAAAAATATGTGAAGACCCACGGAGGGCAGCTGTATCCGATACCTCATTAAGCAAAAGGAGGAATTATCATGGTGTTCTATATTAAAACATATTTTATAGCTCTGGTAATATTTTTATTTATTGATGCTTTATGGCTTGGGTTTGCCGCACGAAAAATGTATCGTGAACAGATTGGTTTTATCTTAAAAGAACAATTCAATTTCACTGCTGCGGCTGTATTTTATCTGTTTTTTGTCATGGGTCTGGTCTTTTTTGTGCTTAGACCGGCTGATAGCTGGCAGTCTGCTCTGCTGGCAGGTATGTTTTTTGGAGCGGTGACCTATGGAACCTATGATATGACCAATCTGGCAACAATTGAGGGCTGGCCCGTGATGCTGACAGTTGTTGATATTGTATGGGGCACTTTTTTATGCGGTATTACCGCCTGGTTAACCTATTATTTGACAGGTATAATCTAAACTTGCCGGGAATCTCCTTCTATATAAAATATTATTTCTGAAATTGCTATTTTAAAAAAGCTGTGTTATAATAGGAATCATTCTTAAGCAGGGAGGTTTATCCAATGCGACTGGAAAAACTTGATGGCAGGACATTTTTTGCTGCCTTTGAATATGGGGCCCGGCTGGTTGAAGAAAAGAAAAATCATCTGAACAGTATAAATTTTTTTCCGGTCCCTGATAATGATACAGGAACCAATATGTCCAGTACACTTATTTCCACAGCCTTAAAAGTCCAGCCCACACCTTCAATAGATGAAACCTTTCAATCTATTGCCCGAAATATTATTACGACAGCCCGGGGGAATTCAGGATTAATTTTAGCTCAGTTTTTTAGTGGTTTGTACCGTAAAATGAATAATCATAAGAGGATAAATACCAGAGAGTTTGCAGAAAACATGAAACAGGTCATACCCTATATATATGACAATATTGAAGATCCCCGGGAAGGTACCATGGTTACCGTAATTAGAGACTGGGCCGAGAAACTGCCCGAACTGGCCAGCAATATTGATGATTTTGTTAGTTTGCTTGAATCTTCCCTGAAGACAGCCCACAGCTCTCTGGAAAGGACCAGAGAACAGCTGGAGATCAATAAAAAACACAATACAGTTGATGCCGGGGCTCAGGGTTTTGTAATTTTTCTGGAAGGTATTGTGAAATACTTACAGGGTAAGACAAATGATTACAATGACCTGCACCCGGCTGCAGGGAAACCTGGGACCGAGCAGAGAAAAGGAGCTGTGGATCTTCCCCAGGAAGAGATAGATTTTCGCTACTGTACTGAAGTACTGCTGGCAGGAGATCCGGACCGACAGGAGATTAAAACTTTAATCCAGGATCTGGGGGATTCTCTGATCGTGGTTTCTAATGGGGAGCTGGTTAAAATTCATATACACACAGATCAGCCAGCAGAAGTGGTAAACAGACTGAGGGAACGGGGAGTGATTAAGGAACAGAAGGTTGACGATATGCAGCGCCAGCAGGAGAGTGCCCAAAAGAAAGGTGCCACCACAGCTCTGGTAACAGATTCAATTGCTGATATTCCCCGGGAACTGATGGACAAATATAGTATTCATCAAATACCGCTGAACATTTTGATTGATGGTGTAAATTATCTGGATAAGCTGACCGTGACCGCAGATTACTTTTTTGATTATCTGAAAGAAGCTGATGAATTTCCCTCTTCTTCACAACCAACGGTTGATTATGTCTATAATTATCTGATGAATATTGCTGACTATTATGACTCCATAATAATGATATCTGTTTCCGACCAGCTGAGTGGAACCGGGCGGGCTTTTCGGTCCGCTCAAAAAAAGGTGCAGCAGGAGAAAAATATTGATATTTATTATGTGGATTCCCGCCTTAATTCCGGAGCCCAGGGACTTCTAGTTCTGAAAGCGGCAGAAGAAATTGCCCGGGGCCTAAAGCCCCAAAAGCTGGTTGAGAAAATCAGAAAGTACCGGGCTAATACCCGCATTTATGTTAATGTGAATACTTTTGATTATATGATTAAAGGAGGGCGGGTGAGCCCCCTAAAAGGAAGACTGGCCAATCTGCTGAATTTAAAACCCATTGTTTCTCTTGATGAGCAGGGAAAGGGAGCCATTGCCGGCAAAGCAATAACCGGCCGCGGGGTTAGAAAAAAAATAATTAAGAAAGCCCAAAAGATGAAGGAACAGACGGGTATTGAAAAATATGCCCTTGTTCATGCCGAAGCAGAAAATCTGGCATCTGAGCTGGCCGAAGAAATGATTGAAGTTACGGGTTTTGAATCCGAGTATATAATGGAGATTTCTACCATAGTGGCCCTTAATGCCGGTCCGGGTGCTGTGGGTCTAAGTCTTTTGGGGGGATCAGAATAATGAATTTTTATCTTGAACTGGCTCTGGTGCTTGCAGGCTATTTTACATTACTGTTTATTTTGGGTTCAGTCAAAAAAGACAATTCTCTGGTTGATATCGGCTGGGGGGCGGGCTATGTGGTCAGTGTATGGTACACTTTTTTGACTGCTGAAACCGGTTATATGGGGCTGCTTATGGTGTTTTTAATTTCGGTCTGGGGTCTGCGGTTAAGTGGGCATATATTAAAAAGAAAATTGGGCCGTCCTGAAGATTTCCGTTACCAAAAGTGGAGAGAAGAATGGGATTATTTCTATATAAGATCATTTTTTCAGATATATTTACTGCAGGGTTTTCTGCTGTATATTATTGTATATCCGGCGGTCAGGGTTATTCTGGAGGGAAGTGAGCAGCTTAATTTCTGGGTTGTAATCGGTATCCTGGTCTGGCTGAAAGGATTTCTATGGGAGACCATTGCTGATTATCAATTACAAAAATTCCTGGAAAATAGAGAGGATAAAAATGAAATTATGGACTCCGGTCTCTGGAAGTACAGCCGCCACCCCAACTATTTTGGAGAAACCCTGGTCTGGTGGGGCGTTTTTCTCATTGCTCTGGGAACAACTGACAGTATGTTGATCATTGTAAGTCCTTTTTTGATAACATATCTGATCCTTTATGTTTCTGGAGTTCCTCTCCTGGAAAAGAAATATGCTGACCATTCGGCCTATCAGGAATATGCCCGCAGGACAAATAAATTTTTCCCGTGGTTTAAATCACAGTAGATTGCGGATTTTTAAAACAAAAAGGAGTTTATTTATGAATGGTATAGTACATCAGGTTAGAGATGAAATCAGAATTATTGTCCGGGGGAAAACCATTGATATAATATTACCCCCCCTGGTATTTGGTATTATGAACAGTTTTGTTAGCCTCAATATAGCCATTTTTTTATCACTGGGTCTGGCTTTAACACTGGGGGGAGTGCGTCTTTTTCGCGGGCAGAAGTGGCATTATGCCCTGGGCGGGCTGCTGGGAGTCAGTCTGGCCTCGGGTTTTTCTTATCTCACTCAGAGTGCGGTAAATTATTTTATTCCGGCTATAGCCGGGACCTTATTTCTGCTTATTTTAACCGTGATCAGCCTGCTGTTAGGTAAACCCCTGGCCGCGTGGATGAGTCATATTGTTCGGGGCTGGCCGATAGAATGGTACTGGAGACATGATGTTGTACCTGCCTACCGGGAGGTAACATTTTTCTGGTCTGCTCTGCTGTTTATACGGCTTATTTTGCAAACAGTGCTTTTTTATACAAATGAAGTTATCACTCTGGCCTGGGTTACCAGTATCCTGGGTAGACCAATAACCATTTTAGTGCTGATTCTCAGCTATATATATGGAGTCTGGCGTCTTAAAAGATTGGGTGGTCCGGGAGTGGAGGAATACAGGCAGAGTAAAGAACGGCCCTGGGCAGGCCAAAAAAAGGGTTTTTAGCCTGGCCTGTAGACAACCTGACCCCGGGCGGGTACCGGGATTTTCAGATAATAATGTTCTTTATTAAGTTTTTGGACCTCTGCTGAATCACCTATCTGTTCCTGTGCTGAAGAATATATGCATTTAAAAATTTGCCCCGGGTCATGGAGGTTACTGTCCACCATGATGTGGGTTGTTTTTGTTTCCTCACAGCTGCAGTTAACAGCTAACAGGAATTCTTCTTTGCTGAAAATACGGGACCAGCCAATAATACCGGTATAACGGCTTTCTTCATTTTCCGGCCGGGGATATTGAAAATCATCAGCACCCGGTCGGGGAGATATTTCCCGGAGATACTGCCGTCCGGTCTGAAGAGGCAGATGTTCTTTTCTTAGTTTGGTTAATTTACTTATTTCTCTGTAGACCGGATGGTTTTCATTAAAGAAACTTTTCCGGGAGGTACGAAAGGCACCAAATTTACCCCCAAACATAGCTTCTCTAACATATTTATCACGGTCACCACTGCCATCAAAACACTGTTCAGTTCCATAATAAAGACAGGGGATACCCAGAGAAAAAAGATCAAGAAAAACTGCATTTGTTACCAGGGGAGCAGCTCCCTTCTGGGCACAAAATCTTTCCTTATGTTCCTGTTTATAAACCATGTCATGGTCATCAAGCATGGTGATAACATTGCTGTTATACCAGGTGTATTTTTGGTCATCCTGCAGCCGGGAATTTCTGAATATAGAGAAGTAATTTTCGGCAGGCTGCTGGCCTTTGACAACATCTTCCATAGTTTGCGGTATTTTGTTTATGCCCAGAGCTGCATTGAGTCCGGTTTTGTCCAGCAGTTCTTGAGCAAATTCTATACCTCCTGTAATTTCACCGACAATATAGAAATTTTTTTTACCCAGTGAGTAGGCAAATTCGTGAATTTCGGTGGTAAAAAACCGGGTTGCTCCCGGTGACAGATGTTTTACGGTATCCAGCCGAAAGCCATCCAGGTCGGCATAGGCAATCCAGTATTTATAACATTCGGTTAGTACTTCCAGGGCTGAAGAGGGCTTATAATTTTCATAGTCACCTTCACCGGTATTAATATTTTTCAGTGAAAAAAAGTCACCTTCAATATATTCAGGGTAACTGTCCCAGTTATCTATGTAACCTTTCCGGGAAAAAGTATCCAGCTTAAACAATTCCCGGGGCCAGACTCCTCCCTCCGGCCAGGCCCGATCACAATCCGGTTTTTCGGGGTCAATTGTAGGCTGACCTTCTTTGTCCCGGAAGCCTTCAACAGAATGAACATTACCATCATAGGCAGGTGCTTCTTTCTGATATTCAAAAACATCCCCACTGTGATTTAAAATAACATCCAGCAGGATGAACATGCCCCGTTTATGTGCTTCTTCAGTTAACTTTTTTAGGTCTTTTTGAGCTCCAAAATGAGAATCAAGAGCCAGAAAATTCTGGCTGCCGTAGCCATGATAATTTTCCGAAAAAGGAGGCTGTTTTAAAACAGGGCTGACCCAGATACCGGTTATGCCCAGCTCCTGCAGATAATCAAGCTTATTAATAAGCCCTTTTAGATTACCTCCATTCCATTTTTCTCCAGATTTATCCCATTCTTCTCGGTCTGCTTTGGTTTGTACTGCATTTTCATAATCCTTTTCTGGATCATAGAGCGGGTATTCATCTTCTGAGGCAAATCTATCAACCATAAGAAAATATAATATCTGCTCGGCCCATGACTCGGGAGAAGGATAATACTCCCTTTTGTTTATCAGCTTCTGCAAATTTATATCTGATATACTTTTCATTGTTAGGTACTCCCCCCATATCATGTTTTTATGTGTATTTGATTATCTCACAGAATATTTTATTTTTCAATTATAAAAATGAAAAATTTGGTCAAATTAATTGCTGTCCCACCTGTTGTTTCCAATTTATTGTGATATAATAAATTTGAAAATATCAGTTAGGGGATGGGTACATATGATGAATATTATTGATTTTATGGGTATGATTCTGCAGTATTTCAGTGAAATATTCATGATGCTTCTGGAGTTAATGGGGGGGATTGTACTTGTTTTTGGCTGTGTTTATGTTTTTTACCATTTTGTCTTTCCGGGGAAAAATGAAAATTCTACAAAATTGAGGATACAGCTGGGCCGGTTTACCTCCCTGGGTCTGGAGTTTTTTCTGGCTGCTGAGATTTTAAAAACAGTATATGTCAGAGAACTTTCTGAACTTTATGTTATAGCTGCAATTATAATCCTGCGTATATTGATGGCTTTTGTAGTTCACTGGGAGATGAATGTTGATTTTCAGGAATTAAGAGAGAATTTAAAAGAAGAATATTCTGGAAATAAGCAGTGATTTTATATTACAGAGGCTTTTTTTGGGGAGGAGTGTGTATAATGCAGAATACAGTCACTGATATTAAAGGAATTAAAGTAGGAAGTTTTTCTGATCGGCAGGCCAGGACCGGCTGTACGGTAGTTTTATCAGAACAGGGATTTTTAGGCAGCTGTGAAGTTCGAGGGGGTGCACCTGGAACTCGAGAAAAAGCTCTGCTGGAACCGAATGCCGGTATGGACCAGGTTCATGGTATTTTACTGACCGGTGGTAGTGCTTTTGGGCTAAGGGCAGCAGCCGGAGTTATGGATTATCTGGAAGAAAAGGAGATTGGTTATCCGACNGGGGTGGCCCGGGTTCCCATTATCCCGGCCGGAGTNATTTTTGATCTGGCCCGGGGNGATTCTGAGGTTAGACCTGATGCTGATATGGCCTATCAGGCCTGCTGCAGGGCAGTTGATGAAAACATTGAAACCGGAGATTGTGGGGTGGCCCTNGGAGCCACTGTGGGNAAAATCAGGGGGATGGAGAACTGTATGAGTACTGGCCTGGGAACGGCCAGCATNCGGCAGGGGAAGGTAATAGCCGGAGCTCTGGCGGTATGTAATGCCCTGGGTGATATCCGAGATCCGCATTCCCACGAGATTCTTGCCGGTGCAAAAAAAGATGATGGTTCTTTTGTGGACAGCAAACAGGCTCTGATATCCGGGCTATCCGTTACAGATACTGACCAAGAGCAGCCCGGTGCTAAAATGACCAATAATACAACTCTGGTGGTGGTGGCGGTTAATGCCCAATTAAACAAAACAGAAGTCCAAAAAATTTCTCAGATGGCTCATAATGGTCTGGCCCAAACCATATTTCCAGTTCATACTATGCTTGATGGGGATATAGTTTTCACCCTGGCCGGTGGTGAAATCAAGGGAGTTGATGTTAGTGCCCTGGGGACTATGGTTACAGAGGTTGTTTCCCGGGCTATAGTAGACTGTGTTCTGAAGAAGTAGCCAGTTTTTGACATAAATAAAATTTTTAAAATGGAGGTTATTAAAAATGGAAAAAGGGAATAATCGTTTGCTTGGCAACTCACCCAGAATCGGAATTAGACCCACTATTGACGGACGGAGACAGGGAGTTAGAGAATCACTGGAAGGTCAAACCATGGATCTGGCCCGGGCGGTAAAAGAGATGCTAAAGACACATGTATTTCATCCCGATGGCACACCCGTGGAATGTGTAATTCCAGAGACCTGTATTGGAGGGGCCGCAGAAGCAGCACAGGTGGAAGATTTATTTAAACAAAAAAATGTGGAAGTATCCTTAACGGTTACTCCCTGCTGGTGCTATGGAACCGAAACGATGGATACCCATCCCTATCGCCCAAAAGCGATCTGGGGTTTTAACGGAACGGAGAGACCGGGAGCTGTTTATCTTTCTGCAGTTCTGGCGGCACATAATCAAAAGGGGCTGCCCGCATTTGGTATTTACGGCCGGCAGGTCAGAGATGCCGGAGATACAGAGATACCGGCAGATGTAAAAAGAAAAATTTTATTGTTTGTCCGGGCCGGTCTGGCGGCAGCAGAGATGAAGGATAAATCCTATCTGGCTATCGGGAATGTTTCGATGGGTATTTCAGCCTCTAAAGCCGATGAAAACTTTTTCCAGAATTATCTTGGTATGAGAAATGAGTATGTTGATATGTCAGAGATATACCGCAGAATAGAAGAAGATATTTATGATGAAGATGAATATGAACGGGCCCGTCGGTGGGTGCAAAAAAACTGTCCGGAGGGTGCTGATAATAATCCAGTGGATAAGCAGTTCAGCCGGGAAGAAAAAGAAAATCAGTGGGACTTTGTTACCAAAATGGCTTTAATTGCCAGAGATCTGATGGTGGGTAATGAGAAATTAAAGGAAAAAGGTTATGGAGAGGAAGCTCTGGGGCATAATGCTATTGCGGCTGGTTTTCAGGGCCAGCGCCAGTGGACGGATCATTTTCCCAATGGAGATTTTATGGAGGCAGTATTAAATTCTTCCTTTGACTGGAATGGTACCCGGCAGCCCTATATAATGGCAACAGAAAATGATACTCTGAATGCGGTGTCCATGCTTTTTGGCCATCTTTTGACCAATACCGCTCAGATTTTTGCAGATGTTAGAACCTACTGGAGTCCGGATGCAGTAGAAAGAGTTACCGGAAAACAGCTTTCCGGACTGGCCCAGGATGGTATAATTCACCTCATAAATTCCGGCTCAGCAGCTCTTGATGGTACTGGCCGTCAGAAAAAAGAGGGAGAACCGGTGATTAAACCATTCTGGAAAATAACAGAAAAAGAAGTAGAGAAGTGTCTGGAAGCTGTGGAATGGAGACCGGCTTCTGTTGAATATTTTCGGGGTGGAGGTTTTTCTTCACAGTTTGTGACTGAAGGCAATATGCCGGTTACCATGGTTAGAATTAACATAATTAAGGGTCTGGGCCCTGTTCTGCAGCTGGCAGAAGGTTATACAGTTGATCTACCTCATGAAATACATGAACCTCTAAACCAGAGAACAGACCCCACCTGGCCCACCACCTGGTTTGCACCCCGGATCACCGGAAGGGGCAGTTTTAAAGATGTATACTCGGTTATGAACAGCTGGGGTTCCAACCATGCTTCCATCAGTTACGGACATATTGGGGATCGACTGCTGACCCTGGCTTCCCTGCTTAGAATCCCGGTTAATATGCATAATGTTCCTGAAGATAAAATATTCCGGCCTGATGCCTGGAATGCTTTTGGAACTGATGATCTGCAGGGAGCAGATTATAGAGCCTGTGAGAATTTTGGGCCAATGTATAGTTAAAAATGTTTATAAAACTTAAAATCTGAAATTTAATAAATCAGGTTTCCCCCACAACCGTTGGTAAGTTTCAAGTATATGCTCGCTGTCAGCTGATATGAACCCTTCACTTCCCTCCCATTTTATTTACCTGGTTGGGGCCAGCATTGGTGCATCGAGTGTGTCAAAGGACTCCATTTTCGCATTGAGGGAGAGAAGATGAATAACGAAATTTCTGTTTTACCTTCCACCTCTCATGCTTACAACTTGCTCCAGGTACTAAAACCCGGGGACCACTGGAGATCTTCAGAACTGAGTTAAATTTAGTTTCTTCTTGACCGCAAGAGAAGAGGGGAGCCAGTCCTTTTCGTGAATAAAGCCGCTGCAGCATATACCCTTATCTATGACCAGCAGGAGTGAAGGTGGTCCTCTTTTTGTTAACCCGGCAGGGACATAAATAGGGCCACAGTTTTTAAGGCTTGTCTATGTTATAACTAAGCTGCCTGCTCATCATTGTCAGTTGTTTACCGGGAATAAATTATATTTTCTAAATCAGGCAAAAATTTTGCTCAGAAAGCAGAAACAATTAAATAATTATTATACAGGAGAGGATATAATTAATGATAACCAATATTGTCTTTGATCTGGGTAATGTGTTATTAGAATTTAATCCCTGTGGCTATTTAAAAAACTATTTTTCGAACAGTAAAATGAGAAGAGATATGGCTCAAAAGATATTTGGCTCTGAGGAATGGCAGAAGATGGATCGGGGTACTATCGGCAGAAAGGAGCTTACGGAAATACTCTGTCAGCGGTATCCTGAGTTATCTGAGGAAATAAAAATGATAGCTGCAAGCTGGGATGAAATGCTGACTGTTAAAGAGGAGACGGTAGAAATTGCCCAAAAATTAAAAAAGGATGGTCATGAACTTTATATTCTCTCAAATATGCCGCAGGAAGCTTATTTTAAAATACGGGGGAGGTATGACTTTTTTGAACTATTTACCGGTGAAATTATTTCCGGTCTGGAAGGCACAATTAAACCAGAAGCTGAGATTTATCAAAGGCTTGTGGATAAGTATGACCTGCAGGCAGAGAACTGTTTATTTATTGATGATACAGCAGAAAATTTGACCGGAGCCCGGAAAATGGGTTTTAAGACAATTCTTTTTGAAAATATCGGTCAGGTAAAAAAAGAGCTGCAGAGCCTTAAATTACTGTGAAAAAACAGGCATAANAAATCAAACAAAAACCAAATTGAAGAAATCGGTGGGGTAAAAACCGCTGTTATCGGTTCCTTCCCCACCGGTTAAATTTAGATGCTATTCATAATCCGGCAGCCAGTCACCATGGGCGGTAATCATTTCATCAACCATATTTCTGATATCTTCGATTGATAGTTCTGCAGCTGTGTGGGGGTCAAGTAAAGCGGCCTGGTATATATATTCTTTTTTTCGGGTTAGGGCCGCTTTTATGGTCATGAGGTGTACATTTATATTGGTTCTGTTTAGTGCTGCCAGCTGAGGGGGTAGTTTTCCGACATGACAGGGGGAAATACCATTACCATCAACCAGACAGGGCACTTCCACACAGGCTTCTTCGGGCAGATTGGTGATTAAACTATTATTTAAAACATTACCTCCGATTTTAAAGGGCTCATCAGTTTTTACAGCTTCCATAATGTAGGAAGCATATTCCCGGGTTCTCTGATGTTCTAAGTTTTTGTTTTCTACCAGATCTTCCCTCATGTTTTCCCAGTTCTTAATCTGTTCTTCACAGCGGCGTGGGTATTCATCAAGGGGGATATTATATTTATCGACAAGTTCCGGATAATTGTTTTTTATGAAGTAGGGCATATATTCTGCATTATGTTCACTGGATTCTGTGACATAATAGCCAAATTGTTTCATAATTTCAAATCGGACCCGATCATGGTCAGGGATATTCCCTTCCCGGGCTCTTTTTTTGATTTCGGGATAAAGATCTTTTCCCCTGCGCGTAATTTTAAGAAGCCAGGCCATATGATTGATTCCGGCGATTTCCCAGTTGATATTTTCTGTGCTCAGGCCTACTCCTTTCAGCAGGCTCTCGGCACATATCTGTACACTGTGACAGAGTCCAACAGTTTCTATACTGCTTGTTTTCTGCACAGCTCCGGTGACCATGGACATCGGATTGGTGTAATTTAAAAACAGAGCTTCAGGGCAGACCTCTTCCATATCCCGGGCAAAATCAAGCATGACGGGTATGGTTCTTAAAGCACGAAAGATACCTCCGATACCCAAAGTGTCACCAATTGTCTGCCGCAGTCCGTATTTTTTGGGAATTTCAAAGTCTGTGACCGTACAGGGCCGATAGCCACCAACCTGAATGGCGTTTATAACAAAATCAGCATTTTCTAGAGCCGCCTGACGTTCTTTTACACCCAGGTAGGAATTAATTTTTGCTCTATTCTGATTGCAGTTCTGATTGATATTCTCCAGCATTTTTTGTGAGTCTTTTAGTCTCTGCTGATCAATGTCATATAATGCAATTTCTGAATCCTGCAGGGCCGGGGTTAAAAGACAGTCACCAAGTACATTTTTAGCAAAAACTGTACTTCCGGCCCCCATGAATGTAATTTTTGACATTTTAGTCCCTCCCTAATTTTTTAAAAAATAGCAGATAAAGGTTTTGTTTATTATAACAAATTATTTTATAAATATGTAGTATAAGTGGTAATTATTTTAAAATATTTTTTATTCAGGGAGTTTCGAAGAATGAAATCCAATTCTAAAATATTACTTTTCTTATTTTGTGGTATCTTTATAATATCTTTTGCCGGTATTCTGGTCAGGCTGGTGACCGTTAATCCGCTGGTAACTGCTTTTTATAGAGTTTTTATCAGCAGTGTGCTGCTGGCCCCAATTTTTATTATTAAATTTAGAAAACAATATTTTCACTTTTTTGATTATCGTTTTATTCTGGTCGGTTTTTTTCTGGCGGTTCATTTTTTTCTCTGGATAGCTGCCTTTGAGTTTACAAGTGTGGCCAATGCGGTGGTTTTTGTTGCCATTCAGCCCGTATTTACAGTACTTCTGGAATATTTCTGGGCCCGTGAAGATTTCAGGAGGGCTGTGATACCGGGTATTATACTGGCTGTGCTGGGCAGTCTGGTGATTAGTTCCGGTGATATAAACATCCTTTTTACAAGACTGTGGGGCAATCTACTGGCTCTGGGAGCAGCCTTTTTTGCGGCTCTTTACCTGTTCAGCGGGCGTAATCTGCGCCGGAGAATTGAATATTTTCCGTATATTTTTATTGTTTACACCTATGCAGCCCTGTTTTTGGGTCTGGTTGTTCTGGCTGCCGGAAGGCCCCTGGGTGGTTTTTCCGGTCTGAATTATTTTTATCTGGCTGCCCTGGCGGTGGGGCCCACTCTTATCGGACATTCAGTGGTGAATTTTTCACTGCGGAGAATTCCCACCACCTATGTGGCGGTAGCCCTCCTGGGGGAGCCCATTCTGACCAGTACAATGGCCTGGATTTTGCTGGGAGAAGCAGTTATGCCCACCACCCTAATGGGAGGATTGTTAATTATTCTGGGGATATATCAGGTTGTGATTAACCGGCATTAATTTAATGTGTCTTTTAGGAACCGATGGTCCTGCAGCTGTATTTGATACTGGGGTTTTGGGGAGTGAACCGGAAAAAATCTTATTGAAAAATGTTAATTTAAGGAAGGATAATTTTCTTTAGTCCAGAATTAACAAAATAGAGTACCGTTTTTAGAATGTTCTTATACTAAAATTATTTTTTCTTTTATATTTTTAATCTAAGCGGTTAGAAAAATTATTTAAACAGCCTTTAGCTGCAAATTTAAATAAGTAAAAAGGATGAAAGGGAAACATAAATTAGACTCAAATATCAGTTTTTCCAGTTTACCATTATTATTCTCTGGAGGTAGGAAAAATGTCTTTTAAAACCGAGATTTGTTTATTTTTGCTGATTCTGTTTTTACCACTGGTATTTGCGGCAGCTGCTGAAACAGAACCGGAAGCTTATTTTTCATTTGAGGGGCACCTGGAAGATGAAATGAGCAATTATACCCCGGGCCAGATTATTGGAGAATTTTTGGGCCCGGAGCCGGGCCGGGTAACCGAAGAAACCGGTTTGGATTATGGTTCTATTTCTTTTACAGAAGGCCGTGATGACGGTCAGGCTGCAGTATTTGATGGTTCTTCAGGTCTTCTTCTGCCGGGAGATTTAATTACAGATCACAGCTACAGTGTGGCCCTGTGGGTTTATCCAAAGGAGCTCACCTCTTTTACTACCACATTTTTTGGGGCTGCAGCTGTTGATGAATGGGTCAGTGTGGTACCTCAGGGGCCTATAGGTGGAGAAACAATGGTCTGGTCCGGTGAAGACTGGTATGATGCACATACCGGATTTACTATCCCCCAGGAACAGTGGTCACATATAGCTTTTACGGTCAATAAAGGGACAATAAAAGTATATATCAATGGTCAAAGTTATTATTATGGGACCGGGTTTCCCGATATATTCAGTGATCAGGAAGGTGTTTTTGCTCTGGGTGTAAACTGGTGGGATCCGGCTTTTGTCGGTTATATTGATGATCTTAAAATCTATGACAGCACACTAAATGCCTTTGATATAATGCATCTGGCGGAGGGGGCTCCAGAAATTAAAGTGGAAGAAAGTCCATTTACAGAAGTTTCTGTACATGATCCAATGATAACTGAAGATGATGGCACCTATTATATTTTTGGTTCTCATCTGGCCTCGGCAAAATCAGATGATCTAATAAAGTGGACCCAGCTATCCCGGGACTGGCAGGAGGGTAATCCCCTGATTCCGGGGTTAAGGGATGAGATCAGGGAGGCTATGAACTGGCCGGATCCCCCCGCGGAAAGCACCTGGGCCAAAAGTGTAGTTAAAATTGAAGATGAATATCATATGTATTTCAGCACCAGTACCTGGGGAGCTGTAAGGTCGGCAATAGCTCTGGCCACTGCTGATGATATTGAGGGTCCTTATGAATATGAGGGTTTTGTGGTTCGCTCCTATGATCCGGGGGAAGAAAATGAAGCGGGAGTGCCTCATGACCCAGATATACATCCCAATGCCATAGACCCCCATGTGTTTTTCGATAGTGAAGGTCAGCTGTGGATGATTTATGGCTCCTATGCCGGGGGCATTTATATTTTGAAAATGGATCCCGAAACCGGACTGCCTCTGCCGGATCAGGGTTATGGTACTAAAGTAAGTGGAGGCCATCATGCGGCCATGGAGGGTCCTTATATTCAGTATAATCCGGAGACAGATTATTATTATTATATGGTTTCCTTTGGCAGCCTGGGACCAAATGATGGTTACAATATAAGGATTGCCCGCTCTCGCGACCCGGAAGGCCCCTTTTATGATCCTGCTGGTCAGAGTATGCTGGAGGCCGAAGGACCGGGGGGCTGGCAGGCAATTGAGGAGTATGGAGGTAAGTTAATTGGCAATTTTGAATTTCGAGAATCCGGTCTGGCCTATGTTTCTCCGGGTCATAATTCGGCCTATTATGATGAACAAACCAAAAAAATGTATGTGATCTTTCATACCCGGTTCCCGGGTCTGGGGCAGGCTCATAATGTAAGGGTTCATCAGATGCTGATCAATGAGCGGGAATGGCCGGTAATTATGCCCCACCGATATGCCGGTGAAGAAGTAGGGGCCTATTCTGAAGAGGAAATACAGGGTACCTACCAGTATATTAATCATGGCCAGGAGATTACCGCAGATATAAAGACCTCGGAAAACATTGAGCTCCAGGAGGAAGGCTTGATTTCCGGTGCTTATGAGGGCAGCTGGGAGATGACGGGGGATTATACTGCAGAAATTATCATTCAGGATGAAACCTATTATGGGGTTTTTCTAAAACAGTGGGATGATGGGCTAAAGGAGGAGGTAATGACCTTTAGTGCACTTTCTGAAGAGGGGATTGCCATCTGGGGCAGTCAGATTAAATAGTACGGCAGTTTCTCCGCTTGCTGTTGTATTGGCTCAAACGACTCCCGGCCACAAAGAGGGCAGTAAGTTTGAATAATACGGCAGTTTTTCTGCTTGCTGCGGTATTTAGGGCTTTGTATAATAAAATGAACTTATCTGTGATATTTGCTGAAAATTGTTGACAAAAAAAGTTTCGTTTTATATAATTAAATTATATTAATAATATTACATAAACATAAAATGGTAATTAAAATTTTTTAAAATAAATTTTTCTAACCGATTAGAAAGGGCCGGAAAGGATTGGGGGATTGTTAATGCCAACAATTAAAGATGTTGCCCGGAGGGCCGATGTTTCGGTGGCTACTGTTTCGGCAGTAATTAATGGTGATTCTGATGTCAATGTAAGCCAGGAGCTGACTGAAAAAGTAGAACAGGCAGTTGAAGAACTGGATTATCACCCCAATCAGATTGCCCGGGCCCTTTCCCGAAAAAAAACTAATACCATTGCCTATATTATTCCCTCTGTTTCCAATCAGTTTTTTGCCCAGATGACCGAACTGGTGGAAGATCTGGCCAGTAATAATGATTATGGAGTTTATATATGTAATACCGGAAGTGGAGAAGAGAGAGTTAATCTTTACAAAAACAACATTATTTCGGGAACAGTGGATGGGGTGCTGGTTACTCTTACCTGGTTGATTAGACAGAGTAATTTTATTGAATCATTGAAAAAAGAAAATATTCCGGTGGTTGGTCTGGCCGGAGCCCGGGTTATAGAAGAAATTGATACCGTAATTATTGATGATGAAGCAGGTGGGAGACTGGCCGCAAAATATCTGACCGATAAAGGTTATTCTAAAATAGGATTTGTGGGTCTTAAACAGAGCAGAACTACAGAAAAAAGACTGTTGGGCATAAAAAAATATCTGGAAAAGCACGGGGATTACTCTTATGATGAAGAAAGGGTGATTAAGGGGACCCAATTTAATCGGGAAGAAGGCAGCAAAATGATGGGCAAACTGCTGGAAAAAGAGTGTGAGATTGATGCGGTTATTGTTTATAATGATCTAATAGCTACCGGGGTGCTGGATAAGCTGCAGGAGGAACAGGTTGAGGTTCCCGGTGAGATTGCAGTACTGGGCTTTGATGACAGTGTGGCAGAATATACCCGCCCCAAGCTTACCAGTATGGCTCTTTCCAAAAAAGAGATGTCCTATCAGGCTGTGCAGATGCTTTTTGAAAGAATCAACAACAAAAATGGCAGTAAAGAAATTCCGCCCCGGCATAAACGGGTAATGCCCCGGCTGGTTGAAAGAGAAACTACCTGATTTATAATTATTTACTTTTTTATATATGGTGTACACTGCTGTACCTGGTGCTTATAATATCTTTTTACTATTTTTAATAAAAGTTGAAAAACAGTAAAGTTAATATTTTTTTCCGATTTCTAATCGGTTAGAGAAGAACAAAAATATGAAATATTGATATAATTTCAATATAGAATATAATTATTTTTTCCAATATTTGGATTGGTTTTTATCAATAAAAGATAAATGGAGCAGGGTCTTTTTTGGGTATCTGTTTTATGTTTATTTTTATGTATATGCAAATTATAAGCTAATATAAATATATAAGCAGCGGTTTATGAAAGTTTACCGGATTTTTATTTTTAAACCAGGGGGGGATGCCAGAAGACAAACTTTAAAAATTGCTTTAGAACAAAAAGCTTAAAGGGGGTGGGAAGTTTTAAAAAGCTAGCTGTATTTGTTTACATTTTTCAGTAAATTGAGCAATTTTCATTAAAATCAATTTAGGAGGTTTAAAATTATAATGAATAAGAAAATTCTGGGCAGTATGTTTTTCAGCATTTTGCTGGTAATTGTTTTGGCTGCAGGTGCCCTGGCACAGGTACCCGAATTTATGGGTGGAGAAGCCGAGCGTGTCCTGAGCCTGGATCATGTACGAATAATTCCTTTTACAGAATCGGGTATTACCGAATTTAATGAATCTCCGATGCTGGCCGAAAAAGTTGAGGAAGGAGTTTTACCTCCGGTAGCAGAAAGGTTACCCGCAAATCCGATGGTTGTTGATGTAGAAGAAGAAATTGGAAATTACGGTGGTAATATTACCTTTACCCAGTTTGGTCCGGAAGGCCTTGGGGTTAATGGTCATGTATTAACCGAACCCCCGCTTCTTTTAAACAGAGATTTTGATAATGTTGAAACTATCCCTAACTTTGCAAAAGACTGGGAATACAGTGATGATGGCCGGACCTTNACCCTGTATCTTCGGGAAGGTGTTCGCTGGTCTGATGGTGAAGAGCTGACCACCGAGGACCTGATGTTCTGGTATGAAGACATCCTCTTAAATCGGGAATTAACAACAGCTATTCCCGTTGACTATCGTCCGGGTGGAGAAGTCATGGAAGTGGAAGCAATTGATGACTATACAGCTGAGTTCCGTTTTGCCTATCCGTATTTTGCCTTTCATGAAAATATGAACAGTTCCTGGTATTCGGGACTGGATTTCTTTCCTCCGTCTCATTACCTGAAAGAATTTCATATTGATTATAATGATGAGGCTGATGAACTGGCCCAGGAGGAGGGTTTTGACAACTGGATTCAGTACTTTACCAACAGAAATTCCTGGGAATTTCATGATCCTAAACCCATTGGAAGACCTGTTCTGGCAGCCTGGGTGCCGGTTGATGTAACTCCCACGGGAAGAGTATATGAACGGAATCCCTATTATTTTAAAGTTGATCCGGAAGGAAATCAGCTGCCCTATATTGATACCCAGAGAACAGTTTATACTCCCGATGCTGAGACCCGTTTAATGAATGTACTCTCCGGTGAAATTGACTATATTAGTTCTTTCTTNAGTTTTGCCGATTACCCCACAATTGTAGCCAATGAAGACACAGGTAANTATGATGCCTGGATTGGTGAATCACTGTGGGGCAGCAGGGTGACCCTTTCAATTCAGCAGCAGCCNCTNGATGATGAGGAAATGTGGGATATTCTGGGAGATGTAAGATTCCGGCAGGCTCTTTCTCTGGCTATTGACCGAACTGAGATTAAAGAGCTGGTCTTTATGGGACAGGGTGAAGAAAGACAGATGACCTATCACCCGGGCCTGATAGATAACTTTAAGGAAGAATGGGCCCAGAGTTATGCTGAGTATGATCCCGAAAGGGCCCAGGAGCTGCTTGATGAGATGGGAGTAGTGGACCAGAATGGTGATGGCTGGCGCCAGAAGCCCAATGGTGATGATCTGCTGGTACAGCTTTTGGCCAACTCCAGCCGGGCAGTACATGTTTCAGTTGCTGAAATGGCAGAAAGCTACTGGCAGGATATTGGGGTAAGAATTAATATGACCTCTGTAGAAGAAGGGTTATATTTTGGTGAAATGTGGGAAGGGCAGACTCATATCGGGACTTATTTCTTAACCGGTGACCTGCCTCCCTCTGATCAGTTCCTCCCCGTGGAACCCACTCATTTCTCTTATGGCAACTGGTTTATTGATTATGACCCCTTTGAAGGAGAGCTGATGGTTGATGAGATAACTGGTGATAGAGGAGAAATTGCTATTGAGCCTCCCGAAGACTTTATTGAATGGTATACCTGGGGCCATATGGTAGACCATGTGCCACCTGAAGAACGTCAGGAGCTGTTTGAAAAAATTGGTGATAAAGTAATGGAACAGCTTCCCACAATAGGTACTGTGGGCCGGGCCGGACATGTTGGTGTGTCCAAGCGCGGTTTGAGAAATGTCAGGAGAGTAGGGGATAACCCCAATGTAGGTGCAACCAGGAATGCATGGCTGGAGCAGGCCTTCTGGGATGCTTCGGTACTTGAATAGCAGTGGATTAAAGCTTAAAAAATGAAGTGTCCTGTAAACGTGAAAATACATGAATAAAAAAAGATAGTTGAAAAATTCCGGTGCAGGCTCTATTATTATATTAAGCAAGAAAAATATCAGGTCTGCACCCGGAATTTTTCTTTATGAAACCGGAAGTTGTTTATAATATACAAACAATAGTTCTTATATCATTTTTTCTAAGAAGGAGGGTTATGAAGAGTGGTAAACTATATAATACGAAGGACATTAATCATGATTCCCATGATTGTTTTTATAACCATTGTTTCATTTTTAATAATCACCCTGCCACCGGGCAGTTATATTGACACCTACCTGGCTTCTCTGCAGCGTATGGGAGGACAGGTAGAACAGGAAAGAGCTGAAGCTATAAAAGCCCGTTATGGACTGGATGATCCGGTATATGTTCAGTACTGGAACTGGGTTAGAGGTTTTCCCTACGGAAGGCTGGGTATGGTTTTTAGTGAGGACCGACCGGTGATTGATGTTATTGCCGAAAGACTGCCCTATACAGTTTTGATTTCCTCATTAACACTTTTATTCACCTGGATATTTGCCATACCCATAGGTATTTATTCAGCAGTAAAACAGTATTCGGCTGGAGATTATTTGTTCACCTTTTTTGGTTTTCTGGGAGTTTCTATTCCCAATTTTCTGCTGGCCCTGGTGATTATGTTTATGGGTTTAAGGTATTTTGGAGTTAATCTATCCGGACTGATGCCGGCCCGGTATATGGGAGAACCCTGGAATCTGGAAAAAATAATGCAGGTTGCACAGCGAATCTGGGTACCGATAATTGTGGTCGGGACGGCTGGTATGGCCGGGTTAATTAGGGTTATGAGGGGTGAGATGCTGGATCAGCTGCGGCAGCCCTATATTCAGATGGCCCGTTCAAAAGGTGTCTCTGAAATAAAAGTTATTATAAAATATGCCGCCCGTATAGCTATTAATCCTCTGATCAGTACTATTGGCTGGCTTTTACCTCAGTTAATATCCGGAGGTATGATCGCCGGTATTGTGCTTGGACTTCCGACTCTGGGTCCCAAACTTTATGATGCTCTGATGATTCAGGACATGTATCTGGCGGGATCAATTATTATGATAAGTATTATTCTGGTACTGGTGGGAACCCTGCTTTCAGATATATTACTGGCTATAGTGGATCCCCGGATTCGATATGATTAAAAGGAGGGGCAAGTAAATGAGTGAAGAAATTAATGATGGAAACAAAATGAAAAAGAAAGCTGCAGAGGATATAGAAGATACAGAGATAACAGTACAGGAACAATTTCAGGCCCGTTCTCACTGGCAGCTTATGTGGCTGGAATTTAAAAACCACAGGCTTGCTCTGGGCGGGATAGTAGTTTTACTGGTAATGTATCTCAGCGCAATTTTTGCCGGATTTTTAACTCCTTATAATCCCAATGAAAGATTTGCTCAATATCAGAATATTGCACCTCAGATGATAAGGGTTACTGATGAAGATGGTTTTCGCAGTCCCTATGTATATGGGGTTACCGGAGAAAGAGATCCACGCACTCTGGCAATGGTTTATACTATTGATGAAGATGTTAAAAAGCCGGTAGAGTTCTTTTATCGCGGTGAAGACACCTATGAATTTTGGGGTCTTTTTGAAACTGATTTGAAATTATTTGGAATAGAGGATGGTCATATTTTTCTTTTTGGGACAGATGGACTGGGCAGAGATGTTTTTAGCCGTACTATACATGGAGCCCGGCTGTCCCTTACTATTGGTCTGGTAGGTATCGTTATAAGTGTGGTCCTGGGTCTGTTCTTTGGTGGCATATCAGGATATATGGGAGGAGTTACCGATAATATTATTCAGAGGCTGGTTGAATTTACGCTGGCTATTCCCAAAATACCACTGTGGATGGGACTTGGTGCTGCCCTGCCCGATGAATGGAGTGTAATTCAGGTTTATTTTGCAATTGTGGTTATCCTTTCCCTAACAGGGTGGGTTACTATGGCCCGGGTGGTTAGAGGACAGATTCTTTCAATTAGAGAACAGGATTTTGTTAAGGCAGCTCGAGCCGCCGGAGCCAGCAGCAGAAGGATAATTACAAGACATCTGCTGCCTAACTGTATGAGTTATATTCTGGTTAATTTGACCCTGGCTATACCGGGTATGATACTTGGAGAGACGGCTCTCAGCTTTTTGGGTCTGGGTTTAAGACCACCCGCTGTAAGCTGGGGAGTTCTTCTCCAGCAGGCCCAGAATGTACGGGCCGTGGCTGAATATCCCTGGTATTTTATTCCCGGGATTTTTGTAATTGTAGCTGTTTTAGCATTTAATTTTGTGGGAGATGGTCTTCGTGATGCAGCAGACCCCTACCACTAAATTTGGTGACAAAGGACGGGATAAATTTATGAATGGAAAAAATACTCTGCTTGAGGTTAAGAATTTAAGAACTTATTTTGACAATAAAGAAGGTCTGGCCAAGGCTGTTGATGGTGTGGATTTTGAAGTTGAGAAGGGGGAGACTCTGGGGGTTGTTGGTGAATCAGGCTGTGGGAAAAGTGTAACTTCTCTTTCCATAATGAATCTGGTACCCCAGCCCCGGGGTCGGATTGAATCCGGAGAGATATTATTTCACAGTAATGGTGAAGTGGTTGATATAGCATCTTATCCCCCCCACAGCAAGAAAATGCGTGAGATTCGCAAAACCTATCTGGCCATGATTTTTCAGGATCCGATGAGCTCGTTGAGTCCGGTTTATACAATCGGTTCCCAGATCATGGAAGGTATACAGCTGCGCCACAATGTCAGTAAAAAAGAGGCCCGACAGCGGGCAGTTGAAATGATACAGCGGGTCGGAATTTCCCCTGCTGAACAGAGGATTGATGATTATCCTTATCAGTTAAGTGGGGGTATGAATCAGCGGGCTATGATAGCTGTGGCCCTGGCCAGTAATCCGAGTCTGCTGATTGCCGATGAACCGACAACTGCTCTTGATGTGACCGTTGAGGCTCAGATACTCGATTTAATGATGGAGCTGCAGGAAGAATACAGAATGTCGATTCTATTTATCACTCATGATCTGGATGTTATCGGTGAGATGACCGATCGGGTTATTGTCATGTATACGGGGAAAGTTGTGGAAATAGGTTCAGTACAGGATATTTTTTATAATCCTCTCCATCCCTATACTCAGGGCCTTTTGAAGTCTATTCCCAAAATTGGTCGTCACAAAGAGCTGAGTCCTATCCGGGGATCTGTCCCGCAAATTTACAATTTGCCCGACCACTGTCATTTTGCTCCTCGATGTCCGGAACGAATGGATATATGTACTTCTGAAGATCCTCCGGTATTTAATGTTGGAGAAAATCAGCAGGCTAAATGCTGGCTGTATGATGAGAAAGGAGGGGACAGATAAATGCCAGATGATAATCTTATATTAGATGTTGATAATTTAAAAAAATATTTTCCGGTAAGAAAAGGTCTTCTGCAGAGAGTAGTGGGTTATATCAAGGCAGTAGATGACATTAGTTTTGAGCTTCAGCAGGGAGAAACCCTGGGCCTTGTTGGTGAATCTGGCTGTGGGAAATCGACCACCGGTGAGTGTTTGTTGAGACTAATGGAGCCTACAGCCGGGCAGATTAAATATAAAAATGAAGAAGATGAATGGCTGGATATCCTTTCCCTTTCTGCCCAGCAGTTAAACAGCATAAAAAGAGATATTCAGATGATCTTTCAGGATCCAATGTCCTCTCTTAACCCCAGGATGTCGATCAGGGATATTGTAGTTGAGCCCCTGGAAGTTCACGGTATAGGAAATAAAAAATCTCGTACAGAGACGGCTAAAGATCTGCTGGAACAGGTGGGGTTAAGTGAATATTTTCTTAACAGATATCCCCATGAATTTAGTGGGGGACAGAGGCAGAGAATCGGTATTGCCCGGGCCTTAACTCTTGACCCCAGAATTATTGTTTGTGATGAGCCGGTTTCAGCTCTTGATGTTTCAGTTCAGGCCCAGATACTTAATATTCTGGAAAATCTTCAGGAAAACTGGGGTTTAACCTATGTTTTTATTGCCCATAATCTGAGTGTTGTTGAACATATAAGTGATCGGGTTATGGTTATGTATCTGGGTAAACTGGTAGAAATTGCCGATACAGAAGACCTGTATAATTCTCCTCTACATCCCTATACCGAAATTCTTTTAGAATCAATTCCTGAGGGAGATCCCAAAGCGAAAAAGAAGAGAGGAAAAATAGAAGGTGTAGTACCTGATCCTTCCAATCCTCCTGAAGGGTGTAATCTGCACCCCCGCTGTCCCTATGCTCAGGAAATATGCAGTTCCGAGGAGCCTGAATTAATTAATAGAAGTGATGAAGAGAAAGATCATTTTGCAGCCTGTCACTTTGCTGAAGATCTGGAGCTTAAAGGTTACGGTGATCTGGTGGAAGGTATTGATGTAGGCTGATTCAAATAGATTTTGATGTTATTCAGGGACATATTTCAATTACTTTTATTTAGCTGTTTATTGTGTTCATGATAAATATAAAAAGTGATGGGAGGATAAGAATGCAGGAAAAAAAGAAGGCTTTAATGAAGCTGGATGATAGTTTTACTGTGGGAGAGGTTGATGACAGATTGTTTGGTTCGTTTATTGAACATCTGGGCCGGGCAATATATGGAGGTATTTATGAGCCTGATCATCCTCAAACCGATGAAAGAGGTTTCCGCCGGGATGTGATAGATTTGGTCAAAGAGCTTCAGGTGCCCATAATCAGATATCCGGGCGGTAATTTTGTTTCCGGATATGACTGGGAGGATGGTGTGGGCCCCCGGGAAGAAAGACCCCAGAAGCTTGATTTAGCCTGGAGAAGTGTGGAACCCAATTCCTTTGGTACAAATGAATTTCTGGACTGGTTAAAGGAAGTTGACTCCAGCCCCATGATGGCTGTTAATCTGGGCACCAGAGGTATTGATGCCGCACGGAATTTTGTTGAATACTGCAATCATGAAGGTGGTTCCTACTGGAGCAATATGCGCAAAGAACATGGATATGAACAGCCCCATGACATTAAGACCTGGTGTCTGGGTAATGAAATGGATGGTCCCTGGCAGACGGGCCATAAACCTGCAGAAGATTATGGCAAACTTGCCCTACAGGCCGGGAAAGCCATGAAACAGGTTGACCCTTCTATAGAACTTGTGGTTTGCGGCAGCTCCAACCGCCAGATGCCCACATTTCCTGAATGGGAAAAAACAGTGCTGGATCATACCTATGAGTTTGTGGATTATATATCCTTACATCAGTATCTGGGTAATCAAGAAGATGATCTCACCAATTATTTAGCTCAGACTGAGGGAGTAAATGACTTTATTGAGACGGTAATTGCAGTTTGTGATTATATTAAAGCCAAAAAAGACAGCAGTAAGGAGATTCATCTTTCTTTTGATGAATGGAATGTATGGTTTCATTCCCATGAAGCTGACCAGAATCAGGAACCATGGCAGATTGCCCCCCCAATACTGGAGGATGTCTACACATTTGAAGATGCTCTGGTGGTGGGTCTGTTTCTAATTACTCTGCTCAAGCACGCTGATCGGGTGAAAATTGCCTGTCTGGCTCAGCTTGTAAATGTAATTGCCCCCATTATGACAGAAAATGGTGGTGCCTGCTGGAAACAGACAATTTATTATCCCTTTGCACATGCCTCGCGATATGGGCGGGGGACGGTCCTTCAGACTGAAATAAACGCACCTGATTATGAGACAGAGGATTATGGATCTGTTTCTCTGGTGGATGGAGTTGCAGTTCGGGAAGAACAGGGGATAACTATTTTTGCAGTTAACAGAGACCAGGAGGATGACTTAAATTTTGAATGCAGAATTAATAATGTATCACAGATAGAAGTACAGGAACATTTAGTGCTTGAACATGAAGATATTAAAGCTAGAAATACCAAAGAAAAACCTGATAATGTTACTCCACACAATAAAGGGAATGCAAAGGTTAAGGAAGGAAAAATAACCGCTGAGCTGCCTTCCCTATCCTGGAATGTAATAAGACTTACCACTGATTAATTTATGAAAAAACAGGGGCCTGGTAATATCAATTATACCAGGCCCTATTATCGTTAAAAAATAATTTAAATTTAAGATTTTTTGCTGTATATAGGAGACCTAAATTTATACCTGACAGTAGAAATAAAGGAGAGGCAAATTAAATACTAAGAAAATCAGAAAGGGGAGTAAAATGAATAAAATATATTTAAATTCAGAAGAAAAAAAAGGTAAGATTAACAAAAATATTTACGGTCATTTTTCAGAGCATCTGGGAAGGTGTATTTATGAAGGTTACTGGGTGGGTGAAGATTCGGATATTCCCAATACCCGGGGAATTAGAAATGATGTTGTCCAGGCTCTAAAAGATATAAATATTCCTGTTTTGAGATGGCCGGGAGGTTGTTTTGCCGATGAATATCACTGGAAAGATGGGGTTGGTCCCCGGGATGAGAGGGCAAAAATTTTAAATACTCACTGGGGAGGAGTTGTTGAGAATAATCATTTTGGAACTCATGAGTTTTTAGATCTCTGTGAACAGCTGGATACAGAGCCCTACATATGTGGTAATGTTGGCAGTGGCACAGTTCATGAAATGGAGCAGTGGGTAAAGTATATGACTTTTGCCGGTAAATCACCTATGGCTGATTGGCGCCGTGAAAATGGTAGAGAGCAGCCCTGGAAATTGAAATACTTTGGAGTGGGCAATGAAAACTGGGGCTGTGGAGGAAACATGAGGCCGGAATATTATGCCGATCTTTATCGTCGTTTCCAGACTTATGTCCGTGATTATGGAGATAATGAGATATATAAGATAGCCTGTGGACCAAATGTAGATAATTATCACTGGACTGAAGTTATGATGGAACGAGCGCGTCGCTTTATGGATGGTTTAAGTCTTCATTATTATACTGTTCCCGGGGACTGGGCTAATAAAGGCTCAGCAACTGATTTTGATAAACAGGAATGGGAGAAAACTCTTAAGAAAACACTGTATATGGAAGAATTAATTGAAAAACACTCCACTATTATGGATAAATATGATCCGGAACAGGAAGTGGGCCTTATAATTGATGAATGGGGTGGCTGGTATGATGTAGAACCCGGAACCAATCCCGGCTTTTTATATCAGCAGAACTCACTTCGTGATGCTCTAATTGCCGGTATTAATTTAAATATATTTAATAATAACTGTGATCGGGTTCAGATGGCTAATATTGCTCAGACCATTAATGTTCTCCAGGCCGTTATTTTAACCGAAGGTGAAAAAATGATAAAAACACCGACCTATCATGTTTTTGATATGTATCAGGTTCATCAGGATGCAGAACTGCTGGCTATGGAAACTAACCTGGAGAGTATAGAACTTGATGATAAAAAAGTTCCCGGGGTGAATGTTTCTGCATCTAAGGACAAAAAAGGTAACATAAATATTACCTTATGTAATCTTGACCCGGAAAAAACCCAAAAAGTGGAATGTGATATAATAAAACAGAAATTGAAAGGCAGAGATATCTCTGCAAAAATAATTTCAGCAGAAAGCCTAAATGCCCACAATACCTTCGATAACCCGGAAGTAGTGACCATTCAGCCCTACAACAGGATTAAGATTGCTGATAACCAGCTTAATATAGAATTACCGGCAGCATCAGTTCTCCTTGTTTCCCTGGGTTAAAATAGGATATAATAATTAATGAAGCTATTGGGGCAGCAAATTTTTAAGCTGCCGGAAAGATTTATTCATTTTTAATCTTCATCTTATTGACAATATAAAGGAGGTCCTATTCATGGGTAAATATGTAATTGGCCTGGATTATGGTACTGCTTCGGCAAGAGCGGTTATTGTTGATGTAGAGACCGGAGAAGAAGTGGCCGAAAGTGTTTCTGAATATGAAAGATTTGCTGAGGGAAAATTTTGTGATGCCGCCCGGAATCAGTTTCGCCAGCATCCACAGGACTATTTAACATCACTTGAAGAAACTGTTCAGGGAGCATTAAAGGAAACACAGCGGATAACAGGTGATCAGATTGTGGGGCTTGGGATTGATACCACCGGTTCTACTATTTGTGCAGTAGATGAAGCCGGACAGCCGCTGGCTCTTTCTATACCTGAGCTATCACAGGATCCTGATGCCATGTTTATTCTCTGGAAGGATCACACAGCTGTAAAAGAGGCAGAAGAAATTAATAATCTGGCCCACAGCTGGGGAGGAGTGGATTATACAAAATATGAAGGGGGCGTATATTCCTCAGAATGGTTCTGGGCTAAAATAATACATACAATAAGAAAAAATAAACAGGTCCGGGAAAAAGCCTACTCCTGGGTTGAGCTGTGTGACTGGCTTCCGGCTGTGTTAACCGGAACTACAGATCCTCAGGAGATGAAAAGGAGCCGCTGTGCAGCCGGCCATAAAGCCATGTGGCACGAAGACTGGGGAGGTCTGCCGGATGAGGACTTTTTAACTGAGCTGGAGCCCCGCCTGGAGGGCATAACGGACCGGCTTTATGAGAAGACATATACCTCAGATGAAAAAGCAGGTCAGCTTACAGCAGAATGGGCAAAAAAGCTGGGACTCAAAGAAGGTACTGCGGTTGCTGTAGGTGCTTTTGATGCCCATATGGGTGCAGTGGGTGGTGGAGTCAAAAAAAACACCCTCACCAAGATCATGGGCACCTCCACCTGTGATATCATGGTTGCTGATTACGGTACTATTCAGGGCCGCCGTATTGATGGCATCTGTGGTCAGGTTGATGGTTCGGTAATCCCCGGTATGGTAGGCCTGGAAGCCGGACAGTCTGCTTTTGGAGATATTCACGGCTGGTGGAAGGATGTGCTCACCTGGCCGCTGGAGAATATATTGACCAAACAGGCCGGGGAGAAAGGCGGGAAATTATCAGCAAAAATTGAAGATGAAATTTTACCTGTTCTATCTGAAGAAGCCTCTCGGCTTGATATTGAAGAAACAGGCCTTCTGGCTTTGGACTGGCTGAATGGACGGAGAAGCCCTTTTGCAGACCAGACACTAACCGGGGCTCTGATAGGTCTTAACCTGGGAACAACAGCCCCTAAAATTTACAGAGCTCTGGTTGAAGCCACCTGTTTTGGAGGCCGCGCGATTGCTGATCAGTTTATCCAGGAAGGTCTCCAGATTGATGAAATTATTGCTTTAGGGGGTATCCCCCACAAAGATTCTCTGGTTATGCAGATTACTGCTGATGTGCACAATATGCCGGTTAAAGTGGCGGCTTCTCTGCAGGCAGTTGCCAGGGGCGCGGCTATGTTTGGAGCAGTAGCTGCCGGTGAATTCCCGGATGTTGAGTCTGCTCAGGAAAAGATGGCTCCCGGTTTTAGCGAGATATATGAGCCTATTGCTGAGAATGCAGAAAAATACAAAAAGCTTTTTGCTAAATATGAAAAACTCGGTAAGAACCTGGAAGAACACCTGAGGGAGGTATAATCTTTGCTGGAAAAATTAAAAAAGAAGGTTCTGGAGGCTAATAGACAGTTAAAAAAAAGAGATCTTGTTATTTTTACCTGGGGTAATGTCAGTGGTATTGACCGCCAAAAGAAACTGGTGGTAATTAAACCCAGTGGAGTTGATTATGATGATTTAACTATAAAACAAATGCCTGTGGTGGATCTGTCCGGTGAGGTTGTCGAGGGAAAATTGAACCCTTCTTCAGATACGGCAACCCATCTTGAATTATACCGTGAATTCAACGATATCGGTGGGGTGGTACACACCCACTCCCCCTGGGCTACCTGCTGGGCACAGGCTCAAAAAGCTATTCCCTGTCTGGGGACCACTCATGCAGATCATTTTTACGGAAGAATACCATGTACCCGGCCCCTGACCAAAAAAGAAATAGAAGGAGATTATGTTTTAAATACGGGTCGGGTAATCGTGGACTGTTTTTCAGATAAAGATTATGAATATACTCCCGGAGTTCTGGCTGCCGGTCATGGGCCCTTTACCTGGGGAGAAAACCCAAAACAGGCTGTAAAAAACAGTGTTATCCTGGAAGAAATTGCAAAAATTTCCTATCGTACCCTTCAGCTTGCGGATAAAGACACAACTGACCTGGATTTATCACAGACTTTGATGGATAAACACTTTTACCGCAAACATGGTACTGATGCCTATTATGGACAGCAGAATAATTAACATCAATTCACAGCCCTGTTGGTTCTAAATCATCTGCAGTGGGCATAACTTAAAAGTTTAAACAGAGAGGTGGATATAAGATATGTCTTTTAAAGTGACATTTATTGGTGCCGGGAGTATTGGGTTTACCCGACGTTTATTACGAGATCTGCTGACTGTTGATGAATTTTCCGATATAGAAGTAGCCTTTACCGATATTAATGAAAGAAATCTGGAGATGGTGACCAAATTATGTCAGCGGGATATTGAGGCCAATAATCTTGACATTAAAATTCAGGCTACAACTGACCGGAGAGCTGCCCTGAAGGATGCCCGTTATATTTTCAATGTGGTTCGGATCGGAGGTCTGGAGGCTTTTGAAAAAGATATTGAGATTCCTTTGAAATATGGTATTGACCAGTGTGTTGGTGATACACTCTGTGCGGGTGGAATTATGTATGGTCAGCGCGGTATTCCGGTGATACTGGATTTTTGTAAAGATATTAAAGATGTTTCTGAGCCAGATGCTTTGATGTTAAATTATGCCAACCCCAATGCAATGATTACCTGGGCGGCAAATAAATACGGGGATGTCAATACGGTGGGACTCTGCCATGGGGTACAGCATGGTCATGAAATAATTGCTGATGCTTTGGGTTTTGACAAAAAAGAAGAGGTTGATATTGTTTGTGCCGGTATTAATCATCAGACCTGGTATATCCAAATTCAGCACGAGGGAGAAGATTTAACTGATGATCTGCTGGAAGCTCTGGAAAATCATCCCCGGTACAGCAAACAGGAAAAGGTCAGGATTGATATGCTGAAAAGATTTGGCTTCTTCAGTACTGAATCCAATGGACATCTCAGTGAGTATGTACCCTGGTACCGGAAAAGGCCTGAAGAGATAAAGGAATGGATTTCTATGGACAGCTGGATACATGGTGAGACCGGTGGTTATTTGAGAGAATGTAAAGAGAACAGAGACTGGTTTGAAAAAGATTTTCCCCGCTGGATGGAAGAACCACCCCGGGAATATAAAGACGATAAAAGAAGTGATGAGCATGGCTCCTATATTGTTGAGAGTCTGGAAACTGGTCGGATATACCGGGGTCATTTCAATGTGGTTAATGATAATGCTATTGCCAATTTGCCAGGGGATGCGGTTGTTGAAGTACCGGGTTATGTAGATGCCAATGGTATTAATATTCCTCAGGTAGGTGATTTACCGTTAGGATGTGCTGCTGTCTGTCAGTCCAGCATTGATGTACAGCGGCTGGCCGTAGAGGCTGCCGTAAAGGGTGATGATAGTCTGCTCCGTCAGGCATTTATGATGGATCCTCTGACAGGAGCAGTATGTAATCCTCCGGAAATATGGCAGCTGGTTGATGAAATGCTGGTGGAAGAACAGGAATGGCTGCCCCAGTATGAGGAAGAGATAAAAGAAGCTGCCCGCAGATTGGAAAAAGAAAAGCTCATTCCAACAGATGAAGAGTATCGGGGAGCGGCCAGAAAAGAAGTTTCTACCACCGAAAATCAGGGGAAGAGTGATTAAATTTGGAAAATGTATATAACTATCTGAATAATTCATTTAAGTGTAAGTGTGGACAGGAGCATACAATACCCATAAAAGAGGTCTTAATTGAGGAAGGTGCCCTAAAACAGGTTCCGGCTGTTATATCTGAGCTGACAGAGAAAAAAGTAATCAATATTATCTGTGATAAAAACACTCATGAAGCAGCCGGAGCCCGGCTTAATGATCATCTAACCAAAAAAGATTTTGCCACAAACATAATTATACTTCCGGCCCCGGAAGAAAAAAAGGTAGAACCCAATACTGATTATCTGTTTCAGATAATGGAGCAGGTTTCTCCAGAAGGCTATATTTTGGCCTGTGGCTCGGGCACTATCAATGATCTCACAAAATATGTTAGTTTTAAGATGAGCAAGCCCTATTCAGTGGTCGCAACTGCTCCTTCTATGGATGGATATTCTTCTCCTGTTTCTCCAATTACGGCCTTTGGAGTTAAAGGAACCTATCATGCCCAGTCTCCTGAAGCGATTATAGGAGATCTTGATGTTCTTACTGCAGCTCCGGAGAAGATGATCAGGTCCGGTCTGGGGGATATGCTGGGTAAAATATCCTCTCAGCTGGACTGGCGGCTGTCCAATATTTTATTTGAAGAATATTACTGTCCGGTGGTGGGAGAGATGCTGCTGGAGGAACTTGCGGTTTTGATGGATTTAAATTTAGATCTTAATGGGCCAGACAGAAAAAAAGCGGTGGAAATATTATTTCATGGTCTTATTAAATCCGGTCTGGCCATGCTGATGGTGGATACCTCAAGGCCGGCTTCCGGTACAGAACATCATGTAGCTCATTTTTTGGAAATGTACAGTGTAATGTATGACAGGAATATCACCGGTCATGGTCTTAATGTGGGTATGGGTGAATACTTTGCGGCCCGTTATTATCTCCGCCTTCAGGATCTTGATTTTTCTCAGTTAAAGGTAGAGAATAACCGGGAAGAGCGCACAAAAAATATAAAGAAATATTATAAAGATAGAGCTGATTTTGCTCTAAAAAATCTTGATCAGCGTTTTAAAGAAACACGGGTAGATGAAAAAAAACTGCACAGCAAAGAACGGGAAATTAAGAACCTTATTGCTGAATACAGACCTTTTTTAAATAAAATTGAACATAAGCTGCTGGAGACCCGTATTTTAAGCAGAGAATATCTGGGGAAAATCCCTGAAGACTGGCTTATAAAAGCTGTGAAATATGGATTTGAAATTCGTACCCGATTCACAGCAGCGGTGCTTTTAAAACAGTTAGGGCTGCTGGATGATTGGGTTGATGAGTTTTTTGAGGATTTTAAACTTTTAATAGATGATGATAAATAACCACTGATAATGCTCAGGTTTTGAACAAAACAGTTAAATTTCAGAAATCAGAAAGGAGTACAAATATGATAGATTTATCCAAAAAAGGGGTCTGGTTTATTACCGGGAGCCAGCATTTATATGGAGAAGAAGCACTGCAGACAGTAGCTGAAGATGCCCAAAAGCTTACTCAGGGACTTAATGAAGCGGATAAAATACCTGTCCAAATCAAGTATAAACCTGTTGTTACTAACAGAGGTGCTATCCGGGAAATATGTCAGGAGGCCAACAAAAATGAAGATTGTATTGGTCTTATCACCTGGATGCATACTTTTTCACCTGCCAAAATGTGGATTGGCGGCCTGCGTGCTTTAAACAAACCATTTGTCCATCTCCATACTCAGTTTAATATTGAGATTCCCTGGCAGGAGATTGATATGGATTTTATGAATTTAAATCAGTCGGCCCATGGGGGGCGGGAATTTGGATTTATTGCTTCCCGGATGGAAAAAAAGCGGAAAGTTGTGGTCGGTCACTGGCAGGAAAATGAAGTTCAGGAAAGTTTAGCCTCCTGGATACGGGCAGCAGCAGCTCATCATGATGCTCAGGGGGCCCGGGTGGCACGTTTTGGGGATAATATGCGTGGTGTAGCAGTAACTGAAGGGGATAAAGTTGAAGCTGAAATGAAGTTTGGATATGTGGTGGATGCTTTTGGACTGGGAGATCTGGTTGAATATGTTGAAGCAGTATCTGAATCTGAAATTAAAAAATTAACTGATGAGTATGAACAAAGATATAAAGTGGAAGAAACACTTCTGCCCGGTGGGGATAAACATCAATCTTTAAGGGAAGCGGCCAGAATTGAAATGGGCATGAGAAAATTTCTTAAAGATGGAGATTTTAAGGCTTTTACCACCAATTTTGAAAATCTGCATGGTTTAAAACAGCTGCCCGGTCTGGCGGTGCAGAGGTTGATGAAAGATGGATATGGTTTTGGTGCTGAAGGAGACTGGAAAACTGCTGCTCTTCTCAGGGCAATGAAGGTTATGGGTATTGGTCTTAAAGGTGGTACTTCTTTTATGGAAGATTATACCTACCATCTTGTTCCCGGAGAAATGAGAGTTCTGGGTGCTCATATGCTTGAGGTTTGTGAATCGATCTCTGAAGATACTCCTTCTATGGAGATTCATCCCCTGGATATTGGGGATCGTCCGGATCCGGTCCGGCTGGTATTTGATGCCACACCCGGTCCCGGAATTAATGCTTCTGTAATTGATCTGGGAGATAGATTTAGGATGGTTCTCAATCCAGTAAAAGTTGAACCTCCCCATAAAGATCTGCCAAAACTTCCGGTTGCCCGGGCTTTATGGAAACCTTTACCTGATCTTAAGACAGCAGCAAGAGCCTGGATTTTAGCCGGAGCTGCTCATCATTCAGGTTTCAGCCAGGCTGTTGATGATGAACAACTCAAGGACTTTGCCCGAATAGCCGATATTGAGTGTGTTATTATTGATCAGGATACTGAAATTGAGGATTTCCAAAAAGAATTAAGGTGGAATCAGCTTTATTATAAAAATAAATAGCAAAATAAGCAGGTTTTTTGAGTTTTTTCTTGAATAAAAAATAAATAGAGTTAAAATGATTTAGCTGGAAAGGAAGGGGGTAGCTGGCAGTGGAACGCAAGGAATTTATAAAAAAAGTTGATAAGTTAACTGAAAGAGAGCTCAGACAGCTTTTTAATTTCGTCTATGAAATTATGGAAAACCACGATAATCTGGATCTACTTGAAGAGGAGATCAACAGCATTAAGGGACAGAGAAATATGTAGAAAATATATATAATATATATTATAAAAAAAGTATATGTTAAAAATCGAAAAATCCCTTTCTTTTTTTAACAGTTGAATTATCCTATGTAGAGGGTGATAAATTATATCACTCCGATTTAAGCTGTTAATCACTGTCGTATGTAATAAACAAATTAAACAAATCATCTTCAACTGGAGGGTTAAATATGATCAAGGATATAGCAAATATTGTAAGGGGGCTTTCTGCGGATGCAGTAGAGGCTGCCGGTTCCGGTCATCCCGGAATGCCTATGGGCTGTGCTGAAATAGGTGCACTTCTCTATGGCAGGATTCTCAAACATGATCCTGACCACCCGGAATGGCCTGATCGGGATCGCTTTGTCCTTTC
>SL_8KL_010_SEDDRAFT_10000214_pt1 | contig 49211 bp, 38 predicted proteins | sample SodLakKL_010_SED_4_FD_11160 | JGI IMG/M metagenome (IMG submission 11160)
TGCATGACAATAAGAAAATTCACAGCAAACCAGTTCAAACCCCAAGACCTAGTTCAAAACTCCACAATACCTCAAGAACTGATGAATCTACTGAAAAAGACCGTGAAGTGCGACACGAATATACTGATAGCGGGAAACACCGGAAGCGGAAAAACAACAACACTTAACACCCTGCTACACCACCTGCCGGAAAACGAAAGAATAATAATAGTGGAAGAAACACCCGAAATAAATCCACCACAGGACCACGTGATAAGGCTAACAACAACACCCAGCCTGGACATAGAGATGCACGAACTAGTAACCGACACACTAAGAATGAGACCAGACAGAGTAATAGTGGGAGAAGTAAGGGACAAAAAAGAAGCAAAAGCACTTACAAACACAATGCTAGCAGGACAGGGAAAAGGATCAATAGCAACCTTCCACGGCAACTCATCAAAAGAAACAATAACCAGGCTAGAAAGCCTGGGAATACCTAAAAACGACCTAATCGCAATGGACCTAATCCTGATACAGCGAAGATGGATAAAATACAATGAAAAAGAAGAAAAAACAGAAGGAAAAGAGATAAGACAGGTGATAGAAGCAGCAGTAGTTGAAAAACCCAGTGCCGAGCCAAGAAAAATATACACCAGGAAAAAAGGAATCCTTGAAAACAAATTAAGAGACACGGAACTAATGGAAAAACTTCAACTAAGCCATGACAAAAATCAAGACCAATTAATCAAAGAGATAAAGAGAAATAAAAAATGAAACTAAAACAGAACAGACACATAGAAAAGAAATTCAGCTTCTTAAATAGACTAATCCCGAAGAAAAAAGAAGAAAAGATAAAGAAACAACTGAAAAATACAGATATACATCCAAAAACCTACATAAACCTATCAACAGCAATCACAACAACCCTAACCATAACTGTGACGGGATCAATATTTCCCTTCATTTCTTATTCAGCACTGGGATACGGAGCAATACTTTTCTCAATACTCTACTACCTAACACTAAAGCTGCCCAGCATAATAGAAAGAAAACACATACACCAATTAGAAACCTCGTTAACACGTTCGCTCAGAACAATAGCCACCGAACTCAAAATAAAGATACCCTTCTCAAAAACCATTAAAAATGCATCGCAGAACAACACAAAAACAGGAAAAGAATTCAAAAAAGTAGTGAGAGACGTGCAAAAAGGAGCGAGCTATCCAGAAGCACTTGCGAACCTGAGCAGACGACACAGGTCCAAGTTTGTTAAAAGAACGGCAAAACAATTGATCTCAGTGTACTCCGGAGACCCTGAAAAAGGAAGCAATGCTCTTAAAAAACTAGCGAACGAGCAAGAAACAAAGCTAAAAAACAAGATGGAAGAATACAACCAGAAACTACTTTTCTATTCTTTGATATTCATAGCGACTTCGGCAATAATCCCAGCAATGTTCCAAGCACTCATAGTAGTGGGATCAAGCTTCCTGGATTTGAGCATAACACCAACACAAGCCCTAATAATACCCTCAATAGGATTTCCAATACTAAACATTGGATTATTCGCATACATAGCCAGCAAAAAACCATGATGATAGAATGAAAATAACCGAAATACCTGGAAAAATCAAGGAAAAAATACGCAGGAAGAAGAGAAAGAGAGAAATAGAAAAAGAACTAACACCATGCCTTTACCACGCCTCCTCAATAGCATCCTACCAGAACACTGAAAAAGTTCTGAAAGAGATAACAAAAGGACACGGAGAGCTCTCAAAAGAATTCAAAAAAACACACAGAGAAATAGAAACCGGAGAAACAGTGAAAAAAGCACTACAAAACATGAAAAACAGAATAGAATCAAACCTGGTTAAAAGAGCAATACAAGTGATCATAAACGGACACGAATCCGGAACGGACCTATCAAAATCACTTGAAGAAACCGCAGAAGAAGCAAAAAAGCTACACGAAATCAAAAGAAAAAGAGCACTATCCACAACAGTGGAAAAATACACATTACTCCTAGCAGGAGGCATAATAGTTCCATTCATACTGGGAACACTTACATCAGTCATAGGATCACTAGAACTAGGATCAATAGCACACATAGGAATAGGCACCACCCAACAAATAAGAGAACAGATAAAGAACAACGCAACAACAGGGAACCAAATATACATAGCAATATACTCCATAATAGCCTCCCTGTTCGTAGCCTATCAAGAAAAAGAAATGGAAAAAGCAGCACTATACATAACAATACTACTCCCAATAGCACTACTGATATTCAATACAGCCAGAAGAATCAATCTCCTGGAACTCATCTAAAAGAAAGAAAAAATAAAGATACCCCAAACCTTAAATATCTCTCCTCATTCCTAAAAGATCAAGAACAAAAAAACAAAGGGTAATCATGATAGACATAAAACTCAAAGAGAAACAGGACCTGGAAGGCACAACAATGATAGAAGGATTCTCCGGAGGAATGGGACTAGTAGGAACCATAGCAGCCAATTACATAGTGGAAAAAGAAAACATGAACCTCATAGGACACGTGAACTCGGATAAATTCCCACCAGTAACCCTAATAAACGACGGAAAACCCTACCCTCCAGTAAGACTCTACAAACATCCTAAAAAAGATATATGCGTATTAATAGGAGAACTAATAGTTCCAAGCGAAGTCACACAGGATCTTTCAGAAGAAATACTTGAATTTGCAGGGAAAAAAGAAATAAAGAAGATCATTTCCATAGGAGGAATGAGAAGAACAACCGGTAAAAAAGGAAAACAAAAACTTTATGGAATAGCATCGAGTGACAAACAAAAAGAACAACTAGAGAACCTAGATATAGAATTAATAGAAGAGGGGGTTGCAATGGGAGTATCAGGCATAATGCTAGCAAAAGCCACTGAAAGAAATTACCCAGCAATGAGCATACTAGCGGAATCAAGAAAAAACCTACCCGATCCTGAAGCAGCAGCGGAGATAGTGGAAAAAATAAACCAGATGTTCGACACCAAGATAGAAACAGATGAATTAAAAGAACAAGCAAAGGACATAGAACAGAAAACGCAGAAATTCATGAAAAGAATCAAAAAAGCACGTAAAAAATACCAAGAATCCGAAAAAGAACCAATCTCATCCATGTACAGATAAAAAGGTGGATAAAATGAAGACCATAATAGGCATACTGGAAGAAAAAATGAAAGAACTGAAAGAAAACGAAGTAAAGACCTTTGAACTAGTCACACCTGACAATGTGACAACAGCGGAGAACCTCGAAAAAGAAGAAGAAATATTCGTAACATCAGCGGGAAAAAAAGACATAAAACCGGGGACCAAAGGCATCCTAGCAGAAGTAAAGGATAAAAAGAGATTCTACAACAAGATGGGAGGACTATTCGACGAAAAAGAAGCACTAACAATAAGACTACAAGTAGAATACCTGGAAGAAGCAGAAGTAAAGGACTTGATGATAGAAGATAGAGGAGTGGACACGGAGATAGAAAAACACTTCCTAATGGGATAAACCGTAAAAAATTGAATAGTTAAATATATCAAAACTAAAAAGATACACGGGTAGTAGGATGAAAATAGATAACCGTGACTTCCACAAACTACTTGTTCCAAGACCCGTTCTCCTAGTAACCACTACTAGCAAAAGAGGAAGAGAAGACGTTTCACCCTTCTCATTCACCGGTCCAATCTCGTTCGAACCACCACTACTAATGCTATCAGTGGGAACCCAAAAACACAGCTACTGGAGCATAGTTCAAAAAGAAGAGTTCGTAGCAAACATACCCACTGAAGAAATGCTTGAAAAAATATGGATAGCTGGAGGGGACTGGGACGAAGAAAAGTCAAAAATAGAAAAAGCAGGGTTAGAAACGGAAGAAAGCGAACTAGTGGGCCCACCACTACTATCAGAATGCCCTGTTAACATGGAATGCATAGTAAAAGATGCGAAGAAAACAGGGGACCACGTTCAAGTGATAGGAGAGGTTCAAAAGATACACGTTGATGAAGATAAAATTGATGATGAAGGAAACCTAGAAGTAGATATGGTCAGACCACCCTTACATATATCAGGAGACAAATTCGCCTTTCCATACGTAACAAAAAGAGCTGAAAAAGACTAAAAGATCAGTTCACTATTTCTGCACAATAATCTGTTTCTTGCAGTTAGGACACTCGTAAATAATGAATCCTTCCTTAGCCTTTATCTTCTCAGCGCAATCAGTACAGGTTCCTTCACCGCAATTAGGACAGTATATTACAGTGCTGTTTTTTGCACCACAGTTAGGGCACTCCGTCTTTTTATCTCCCTTTCCTTCGTCCACTTCTTTTTCTTCGCTAACCCCTGCCAGTGATTCGAGTTCATCGGTAACTTCTTCAGATTCTTCAGAGAGCATTGATTCTATCTCGGTCTCTCCTTCTGAACCTCCTCCTTCAAGTTCCTCTAACTCTAATGAAGGCAGTTCACCTAGAGATTCTTCAGAGTATCCCTCTTCAATTTCACCGGGTTTCACTTCTTTTTGTTCCTCTGGAGCCCTTTCATAACTCAAATACTGGGCTCTTCCCTCTTCCGACTCTCCTCCTTTCCTACGATCACGGTACTTGAGATATCTTCTTCTGCCTTTTTTCTTTGATTTTCTTTCTTCCCTTAAATCTCTGGCTCTTCTAGACCGTGGTTCTCCTCTTTCTCTCTCTTTTCTCCTCTGCTCTACCTTCTCTTTTATCTTCTTTCTTTCTTCTTCCGGCTTTATCTCAGGCTCTCTTTCAGTTTCCTCTTTCTTCTCGGGTTCTCCCTCTGGCATCTCTATTTCTTCAGATATCCTCTCAATCTCTTTTTCTTCTTTTTTAGCTTCTTCTTCCTCCTTTTCAGAAACCTTTACTTCCTTGTATTCCTCTTCTTTTTCTCTTTCCTCTTCAGCTTCTTTCTCTTCCTCTTCTTCAACCTCTTCTTCTTTAGCTTTTTCTTCGGCTTCCTCCGGACCCCCTTCTATTATTTCGGGTTCCTCTATTACTGTATCTTCCTCTTCTTCAACCTCTTCTTCAGCTTCTTTCTCTTCCTCTTCAACCTCTTCTTTTTCTTCTTGGATTTCTTCCCGTTCTTCTTCAGGCTCTTCCGATGGCTCAGTACTTGGTTCTTTTTTCTCCACCTTTGCAGCCGGAACCGCTACCTTAGATTTAGTTCTATCGGAAGATGCCCATAACCTAAGTCCTGCAGAGAATATAGCTGCAGCTGCTCCGAGTATCGGGAAAGTGTACATGCTGGACTGAAATATCAGTATGGCTATCAGTAGGGAAGGTATAACTATGATTAATCCAATTGTGGCGGCAAGACCGAACTTTCTCTGGTTAGGGAGCATCCGAATATCGGGAAAGGTGAATCTGAGTATTAAGTAACCGTAGCTTATCGCACCGAATAGTGCCAAGAGGTTTATCATCATCCAGAATATGTTTATCTCCATTCCAAGTAGACTGGTCATTTTTCACGCATCTCCATCTGATATTACTTTTCCAGTGTTTTTTCAGTGAATCGAGGTTATTTGCTACAGGGCTCTATTACTTCATCCACACCTATAAAACTAAGTTTCTCAGTCTTTTAATACATTTGCCTATTCCGCGACAAACCCCTCTGTTATTTAAAGAAAGATTACTTTTATAGAGATATGACCATGGAGATAATTCCCAGCACAATAATCCAGGATCCTTTAGGAACCCTTTTTCTCACCTTCTTAATCGGTTCTCTGAGGTACGGACCGGTATTTCTAGGTCTTCTCTCTCTAATAACTTCGGTAATCACTTATCCTTTTATATTCATTGGAAAATGGATGCTTAAAAGACCTTTTGAAGAACTCGAACTTGAAGATCTCAAGAAATGGCAAAAGGAACTAATCATAGTAATCAGTTTATCCCTCATCTTCTGGATCCTGGTAAGGGCCTGGTACGCCTTAGCCGGATCAAGTTTTGTAACGGATATCCCTGGATTCTTAGTATGGGTATTGATAACTGGATTCATAGCTTACTTGATCTACTCCGGTGCTAAGAAAGCTCATTCAAAATTCACAGAAAGGTGGACAATGCCGAACCCCCTCTCTTACTTTGTAATGGATTACGGGTTCAACTTAATAATGTGGGTGATACTGTATATATTGATAATAGTGATAAGCCTGGAGAGTGGTACCTATCTCCAATAATCAAACCGTGAGATACAAGATGAATACAATAGCTTCGATAGGTAAAAAAAGCCTCTTAGCTACAATAGCGATCTGCATGATCTTAGTAAGTATAGGAACAAGTGTAGAAGGAGACCCTACCAGTGAGATAGAGGATATGGAGGAATTGAGAGAATATGATACCTGCTACGAAGAAAACAATGAATGGTACTGTTATCAACTTTCTTCAGGTGCTCTTAATCTAACTTTCAAAGAAGATATAGAGTGTACTGTAAGCGAGGAAGCACTGGATAGATATAAAGAAACCGGAAGCTGTTACACCACAATAGAATCTTCCGAGAGCAACACCATAAATGCTTCGTTAAAAAAGATAGTATCAGCTGACGAATACGAAGAAATAAGAAGAGAAGAAGAGATCCCAGAAGGAACAGAAATAGAAGCCGTAATATCACCCGAAGCAATTGACTACGAAAAATGCAGCGAACCAGAGTTCAATGAAACAATCTTAGGACTCAGAGATATATACAGGTTCGAATGCAACTACAGAAACCAGGAATACACAGCAAATATATCTTACTATGGAGCAGATAACTTCATAGGAATACACAGAATGAATGTTCCCGAAGAAGAACCATTTACAATCCCTATGCCAAGCCTACCAGTATTAATCCTGATTATACTAGTAATAGGAACAGGTATCTGGGTCCTCTACCCAAAAATACAGGAAAAGGTAAAGAGAAGGAAATAATCACCAAGGAAGATGACAACAAAACCAAAAGAAAGAAAAAGGAAAAATCACTACTAACAAAATGAAAAAGGGGCCGTAAAAATGGAGTCGGAATGGAAAATAAAAAGCCTTAAAGCGATATCAATCACCTTGACAATGGTGCTAACCCTACATATACTAGCACTACCGGTATCCGCAACCATAAATAACTCAAACGAAAATGAAGAACCAATAAACGATGAAGAGGAAATCACTCCTATAAAAGCCCGGCAGATAGATGAAGATGTAGAGATAGTAGAGTTAGGATGGAGAGAAGTTCAAAGATTACTTGATAGAACCGGAGATGTAACCTTCGACGGGTTCGGAGACCAAGATGACTACCAGGAATACAGAGCAAGAGAAGAAGCAGGAGTATCGGACACACCAGGCATAGAAGATGTGGAAGATAAATTCATAACCACGAATGAAGGAGAAACCGTGATGCTGTACGACTTAATGGAGCACAGAGCCATAAACCCAAAGGATGTGCCCCATCTAAGCCACATGGTCACAACCGGACACATGTCCTACACAACCCTACTGGACGAAACAACCAGGATATGCCCTGAGTACCCGGATGAAACATGTGAAAAAGGACATCTGAATCCTGAAAGAGAAAGAGAACTAGAAGCAGAAATTCAGGAAAAAGAAAGAGCAATAAACGAAGCAGTAGACCTAGCTAGGGGACCTTTAGACGTAGCAGGAAAAACACTAGAAGATATAGCTTACCACACAGGAGTTACAGAACGTGAAAACAGGACAGAGGCAGTTGAAGAAGGAACAGAAGAACTAGAAGAACTAAAAGAAGAGTTAGGTGATGTGGCTCCACTAAACATGATACAGAGCGATTACTCAATATCCCATCTACAGAGATCCGATACCACCATGCTATTCCCACACCACCTCGCCAAGTTCACACAGTTCCTGGAGAGCCTCCAGTCCGGGGACAGAACGTACTCCATAGCACTGGGCATATCAGTGGGAACAGGGATAGCGAGCGTGGCACAATCAGTAAGAGGAATGAGACTAGCAAAGAAAGGAGTAACAGGAATAGGAGACGGCAGGTTTGAAATAGGACCACAAGGAGTGATAGCCAAATCAGATAACGCTCTGGACAAGATAAATGCTAAACTAAGAGCTGAAGATTTAACCCAGGCGCAGAGAACTGACTTAATGGAACAGAAAAAAGCACTACTAGATCTAAAAGGACGAGCACAGAAAGCGGAAAACGCAGACGAGCTTAGAGCAGCTATCCAAGGAGAAGACTTAGGTGGAGTGGCCACAAAGGGAGATGGAGCTCTCGGGGAAGTAGCCACCGATCGTGAATTGCTTGCAGCCTATGGAGTAGACACAGAAAACTACGATGCTGCGGAGAACCTATTACGAGCCGGGAGCCAGGATGAGTGGGACACTATCCTGGAAGGAATGGATGATCAAAAAGCAGTTAGAGTTAAGAGAATACTTTCATCTGAAGGCATTGACAGCTTCGATGATATAGGCTCCTCAGTGGGCACTGTTGAAGGAGGAGATTTGATAGAATCCCTGGGGAAATACGATGCCTACGGAAAGGATCTAGGACAATTCATGACCACTAAAATAGATGCCGCACAGCAGTCAAATGCAATAGGAAGAGGGCTAAGTAGAATGGGTCTAGGTATCAGAGGAGCAATGGTGAGAGCCCTAACAGGATTCCAAAACACTCTAAGAGTATTTAGAGGAGCACTAGCAATATCCTTTATACCACTGGTATGGGGAGGTCAACCAAAACCCTCATTCGAACTAACAACCCTGTCAATAGAAGCAGAGCCAGATAGAGTAATAGAAGACAGAGAAGCCTATCTGGAAATAGCCAGATTCACGGACAGAGCCTACGGTCAGGACTTCTACCCAGCAGGCGTATTTGAAAACATGTTAAACTTCTTCAACTTCGATATAAAGGAAATAATGGAAGAAGATGATGCGGAGATAGTTAGAAGAAAAATACAGGAAGATCCGGGCCCAGGATACGTAAAGGTGATAGACCAAGAAACATCCGCAGAAACCTATACAGAACAGCCAGTGAACATGATCTACCCCGCACGCAGAGGAGACGGAACAGGAGAAAGATGGTTTATAAGTAGCATAAACCCAACAATGACCGATTACCAGGCATTTGAACACCCGAAATCATACGCAAGCGGAAATAACAAACTCTTCTCCACCTTCGCACTGATAAGCAAAAATCTGGATATAGGTGGGATGACCCCGATAGAAGAGGACTGGGCAGAACACGAATACGACTACTTGATCGACTACACTCCAACCACCAGGACACTGGTGCTCGGTTCCGCAATAGCAGGAGGCCTCACCGGGATAGCACCGGGCGGAATATTCACTGGAAGAACCGGCCCAGCAGTACTCAAGGGCCTAATAGCAACCTACATGCTAAAAGGATACGGTGCCCTAGCTCAAGAAGAAGCGGAAAGAATGCAAGATAAAAAGTACGGGACATTCGTAGATGTGGGTGAGATTTACAGGGAAGGAACACCCTGCAGCATGGAATTAGACGAACTAAAAGGTGAGATAGAAGACATGAGAAAATGGATGTGGGTCACCATAATGGGAAACACCGGAGCAGATATAGCGAGTATGGCCGCAACATCAGCACTGGCACTACCAACGGGAGTAGGAGGATTTATAACACTCGCCAACATAGGATTCTCAATTGGAAACTACTACTTCACACGGGAATACCAGGAATTGAGAACGGATGGGCTGGATCGGATGAAGACCTGCCAAGAAACCATGTTCGAAATACTGGCATTCAGAGCAATGGGAACAGAAGAAGGACAATCAGAAGAAACCCTAGAACAGATCAAAGGACGGCTTGGAGACACGTTATCCGGAATACCCGGGCTGGAATCAATCTCACCCGAAGCAAAGGAAACATTAGAGAACCTGGGGCCACAGAGCTATGAAAACATAATGGCTCTAAGCGGAAAAGTAGAAGGAGAAAGCTTGGTGAATTTATTAGGAAGTGAACTGTACCAGGTTCACTTTGACAGGGAAGCCGATGTGAAATGGTTCCTGGAAGAACATCAAAACATAGACTTCTGCACCCAAGTAGACACCACAATGGAAGGAAGACCAATATTCGAATGCATACACGCGGAAGGATACCAGCTACTGGATGAAGAAGGAAGACCAATAATCGATGCACCGCAAACAAGAGGGGTCAGATGGGACAACGATAGGGAATTAATGACAGTGCCGCAGAGAGTGGTGAACGTGAAACAAACAGATGGAGAACTAATGGAGATAGAGAAAGACCAAGTGAGGATAGATGACAGCAGCACGCAAGAAGGAGTCCAAGATGTAATAGGAACCACGCACACAAGAGACATATTCGGAGAACTACAAAACATCAAGACGGAAGAAGCAGTTATATGGCACGATGGAGACACCACAGTAGCGAGGTTCACCGAACCAGTTGGGGATACAATAGGAAGAGGCCAAGTATTGAGATTTGATAACACCCACATACAGATGTATAAGAATAATGAAATAGAGATTCAAGACAACGTAGACAACAGCCCAGCGCTGGATCACACACTCGAACTCGGGGAAAACGGGTTCCTCAGCTTCACGAACGGAAAGATAGTTCCAGGAATGGGAGAACACGAATTAACAGTTAATAACGAAACAGTGACAAGGAACTTCGATGAATGGAATCACATAATGCTCTACGAAATACTCAGCTTCACGGGAGAAAGAGTGGACGATTACTGGGTCGAAGGAGTGGAAAGAGATGAAGATGGTAACATAATAGGGTTCGAAATGGACGGAGACTTCCCAAGCGAATATCAAGATCAGATGGATGAATTACTAGAAGAAATGATGTTCAGCGACTTAAGAGGACCGGAAGGAAGAATGATGAAGATAGAAGACGGAGAACTAATATACGTGGATGAAACAGGAGAAGAACACAGGTACGATATAATAGGAGAAGAAGATGGAAGACTACAGCTAGAAGATGATAGATCACTTGACTTCGAAGTAGGACCGGACGGTCAACCACAGGCACAGTTCTACCAGAACGGTGAAAAGGTAGGACCACCGATCCCCCTGCTAAGAGCAACCGGAGCAGGAGGAATGATGGGATACGACCCAGAAACAGGACAGATATCAATAAGCAACGAGTTCCCATTCCAGCTCAACCCAGAGTTCGGAGATATAGGCGCGGGAATGACAAACCCAGGTATGGTGGTACCGCAAAGATCCGAATACGGAGGAAGACCACCCGAGCCAGATATAGGAGTACCTATAGAGGAAAGAGACCCAGGATTGATAGCTGAACTACCCTCCACACCTGGAAGAGAATCTCAAATAGAAGAATTTGAACAATTTGAACATGAAAGCGAATTGGAAGAAGAAAGCTCCGATACAGCCACGACAACACCAACCGGTAAAATAGCCCTGATACTATTCATAGCAACAATACTAGGAGGAGTAATAGCAATACGTAAGAAAGGAAAGAAAAACCAGGGAGAAATAATGGAGAAATAACTATCCAACGAGTTTTTACTTTATCCGCATCTCAGTAATAGACCTTGAAAACTGCTTCGCAACCAGTCTCTAAAACCACGCTGGAAGTGTAGGCCACGTAGCCCTCCTCCTGGAAGTGAGTTTCATCCAGATATTCATTCTCTATCTCATAAGCGTAATCGGAACCTTCTGAAGGATAGCAGTAACCGTCCGCATTATCACATCCTTCAAAGCAGAGGAAGGGATAAGGGGAAGGGGATGAAGCTTCTACATCCTCCCATACTTCCTCATCATCAATATATTCTTCAACCTCGTTTTCTTCGTACTCTCCCGCATCCATAACTCTTTTTCTTAAGTCGTACCAGAAGTGATGGTCGTTGTGTGATTGCAGAGCCACTAGAGCGTTCCCAGTGTATTCTAGATTGTAGATGGAGCTTATCTGTTGGTCTATGCCCTGTCCGTATATGCTGGAAACATAGAATAACAGTGTAGAGGAGACTGCACATATCAATAGGAAGAACAATGCGTCCATTATTGCTCCTTGTCCTCTATTCATTTTTTATCCTCCTGTGATTTTATTGATTCTGCCATTGCTTAATTGGGTTCCCAAACACACACACTGACCGGGGCCAGCATCGCGCTTTTGTCATCTCCTTCTTCTCTCGCGACTAGGAAGGAGAAGTACAGTGCATCTTCCCCACAATCATCAACGTTATTTCCTCCAGGTACAAAGGCATCTCCGAAATCTTCACCCTTAAATTTTGCATTGAAGGCAAGTTGGTTGTTCCGGGCTATTGATTTAGCCTCTGTGGAATCTTCTGTTAAATCTATGCCTTGTTCCAGTACTGGTTCTTGTATTATTGCTCTGCTTACATCTAGAGATCCTTTCATAAGCGTCACATCCCTCTGCTTCCTATTGAAGGTTCTCATTGCGAATGTTAGACCCGCGAAGAAGAGTGTTAATGCTAGCATTATTGCTATGAGTGAGGGTAAGTCGTCTCCGATCGGTCCTACGAATCCTTTCATTTTATCCACTTTTTTATTGTACTCGGTTTCCTTATATCTTATTTAGTGGGGTAGATTTTAAAATCTTTTCTATCCTTCATTATATTTATTCTTCCTCCACCGTATCCTCCATTATCGCTTGAGTTTATCACTAAATCTTCCTCTTCACTCCAATCCTCGGGTACACTGTACGATAGGTTGAAACGGAATTCACTATCAGCATCTAGTTCAAAGGATGAGGCCGTTACGTAGTCGGTGATTTCATCCTCAGAGCTGTATAGTCCTTCAGCAATCATTATGTAAATCTCTTGGTCGTTACCTTCTGCCGTTGTGATATGAAAGGTATAATCTGTTGATCTCACAGCACCTTGCGGGATTTTTTCCGGTATTACCACGAATCTAGTACCTGTATCTGCTCTTATACCTAGCAAACCTTGGATAGCATCCTTTATCCTGCTTGTTAGGTGCTGGGCCGAGTCAGCTACTGATCTTTGCTGTACCAATCCTGTGAATGACATTATCACGGCGAATGTCATGGTTAAAAAGATGAGCATCACTACCTTTGTCATTAACCATACTGATATTCCTCTTTTCATTCATTCACCCTTCCATAATATCTTAATCCTCTCTGAGATCTTCTATAAGGATAGTGTCCCTTTCATCCCTGGTGGCCTTGACCGTGAACTTCCCCGTTCCCCAGCCGCAGTAATCATCACCTGGTTCCACATCATCTCCGGGCTCTTCATCGAGTATACTTGGATAGTTGTTATTACGACATCTGTCATCAAGACCAGCCATATCTATAGTTACTCCTTCCGGAACATCGATAAAGGTTCTTGAGGACACGTATCTATTACCATCTTCATCCACTGCTACTGCCACTGCCATAACGCAGTCTTCCTTACCTATATTAGCCTCGCATTGTGCTTCTGGTCCATCTATTAATCTGACCGAATCGAATCCTATACCGCAGCCAGGTGGGACAGTGGTATCCAGAACTACTGGTGGGGGGGTTGTGCCCACTCCTCCCTGGTAGGCTTGTTCTATTACTCCTTTAATCCTATTAAGCCCTGCACTTACCCTGTGGTCATATTGGGCTGCACATGCTTGCCTGTAGCTGAATAATCCTATTGTTACAACGAATGTTAGGATAGTGACTCCCAGTAGTAGTTGAATTGGCATTGATTCCTGCGCTTTGTTGCTCATCTTCATGTTGTTTTAACACCTTTGGTTGAGAAGTTCTTTTGACTCAGTTTACTAAAGGCACTTTAACTATAAAAACGTGGTTATGGATATAGAGTTGAGGCGGAAGAAAAATAAAGAATAAAGGGAAAAGGAGTTTTCTTTAGAGGAAGAATGGAGCAATGAGAGATAGTCCGTACTCCGCGTACCTTGCTCCTTCTCTGAACATTGGTTTTATTATCGCGAAGATAAGTATCAGTGCTATGGCTACGACTACCAGCATGTATATCGGTGTCCAGCTCATCTCTCCGGATTCATCAATTCTTAATCACCTTTTAGATACCACATTTCTCTCTAATGGAGAGAACCTCGACTCCTACTCCTACATAGCATTGTCTGGGTCCATCCTCGCAGCAAGCGAGTATCTCCGCATCTCCATCAGTAGTTACTTCTAGGGTTGGCCCCCAATCACCTTCTTCAATTTCACAGAAACCTATCCCACAGCCGAAGTGTACTTCTTGGGAACCGGCTTCTTGGTAAAAGGAAGTTCCTTCTCCTCCCGAGTAGATGTCTCCTTCTGAGAACGGGATGTTGGGTCCTCTTCTTACTACTCCTCCATCTTGTACGTCTCTTAGTAGTTCTCCTGCTTGTTCTTCAAATCCTAATGGAGGTCTGACCATGCCCAGTATTTGTAAGAGTATTCCTAGTATTGCTACTGCCACTACTGCTGCTATCAGTAACTTGAATGTGCTGAAAGCTTGGCCTCTCATCATTTTTATTCACCTCAGTTTTTTGTTTTTAATCTTTATCTCGATTTTAGTTTTAGTTACTGTAAGTAATACTTGGAAAGTTTATAAATCTTTTCATTAATCTCCTTCTCCACATGTTGAAGAACCGATCCATAGGGTACATCCATTACTGCATTTGGCTGAGATTGAGGACTCAGCGTTAGTACGCACTACATCATCTTTGTCCAGAATACCGATTTCAGTCACAACTTCATTAAAATTTTCTCCTCTTGTGAATCTGTCCTGATCCAACATACCAGGGGAATACGGTTGGCCCTGTTGGAACATAACAGGTTCTCTTGAAAAACACTTCCCAGGTGCTTCGACCGCGTTGTTTAGCACGGCTTCGGCTGCTTCTATTCCAGCTACTGGTGGCCGCATTGATTGTACGTATCCATAAGCTATGACTAGGAGCATCATTGAGAATGCGGCGGCTATTAGTAGTTTGAATACTGTTCCGCTCTGTCCTTTCTTGCCCATGAGATTCATGGTAATTACCTTGTTATGGTTTTCTGTTTCATCCCATTACTCCTACCATCTGGGTTGCTAGGAATGCTGATATGAAGTAGAATATTAGTGCTATTGGCAGGCTTTTCGCCAGGCTTGTTTTGAGTGCTAGGTTGTTCTGTCCTTCTTCCACTCTGCTTGTGAAGTATATTAGTATTATTGTGACTTGTACCACGTAAATCCCTATTATCAGCAGGAAGAATGTTGGTCCTGGTACCGCTTCTAATACTTCTTCGGATCCGAATATTCCCAGCATTCCTTCTATGCCCATTTCTCCCACTCCTTCAACTGCTCCTGGATCGGCTAGGTGTGGTTCCCCCATTGCTCCGAGTGCATCCATTATTATTCTTTGCAGTGCTGTGGTTATCCCTAGTACTAGTGGGCCGATGAAGTACGCTATTGATTGCATCATCGCGGTTATGTCTTCCAGCTGTGTTCTGATTTTTCTCCTTACTTTTGCTGTATCTTTCAGCTGCATAGATAGTGATACCAGTGTTCTAGATGCTTGTTTTGCTCCTAGTTTGGATGCGTCCACTACTACGTGCATTGCTCCTTTTATCAGTTCGCTGGGCACGTGTTTGAGTGACCCGTATTCCGGGTCGAAGAAGGATTCTTCTATGGTCATTCCCATTGCTTTTAGGTTTCCCACTGTTTCTCTGAATAGTTTTGCTACCGATGAGTCCCCCAGGAATTCTCCGGTGTAGCTAAGTGCTTCTTCCATTGGACGGTTCTCTCCTAGTCTGCTGGATAGTATGTATATTGAGTCCTTGAAGTCCTTCTCCATCCCCATCATCTCTTTTTGAACCTTTCTCCTATCCTTGCTCGTTCCGTAGGCGTAGATTGAGAAGGCAGCTATTCCCGCTAGTATTACTCCAGATATCTTGAAAAACGGTATGTACGCTTCCTGTTCTTCTGGAGATGCATATGGAGCTGGTTCCGGGTTTAGGACTGGTCCTAGTACGTAGTAGAATGATAATAATATGGTTATGGCTGCTAATCCTGCTAGAAGCCACACCGGGAGGGTTGTATCCCCTATCTTGGTGTGTCCTTTTTTGGGTAGTCCTGGATGATCCCTGGGTATTTCGGGTGGCACGTAGACCGGTGGTCTCTTGCTGAGTATGTGTCTTGCGAACATAAAGGTCCCTATCGGGACTATTATGTTGTATAGGAGTATCAGGACCCACCAGTTCGCCAGTGCCACGTCAGCCATTATTGAACCGATTGGGAGCATTATCACGAGTATCAGCGGCAGTAGTACTCCTACATAGTAGAGGTAGATGCTTGGTTGTTTCATTGACTTGGCGTACTTTGTCATGTCTTCTCTTGTTCCGTCTAGTACGTCTTCCATCGCTTTGTCGAGTAGTTGCCGTCTTTGTGCTTCATTTGGCTCTACCGTGCTTGATCTGATCAGCATCAATCCGTGTTTGAATTCTTCACTGTATTCTCCCCATCTGTAGGCTAGTTCGTCCAGTGCTTCTTCTATAGTTCTGTATTCTCCTATTTCTAGTTTCCATACCAGCTTTTCCAGGTCTTCGGCTATTTTTCCCCTTCCGTGGTCAGCTGCGAACTGCACCGCTTTTTCAAGGTTGGGGGTGAGCTTCATTGACATTACAAGGTAGTTTGTTATCTCCGGGATGAAGGTGAGTGCTTCCACTCTTTGTCCTTCAGCTGCTTTTAGAGGATACTTGTTGAAGTAGTACATGATTAGCATTGGTATTAGTATAAGAGGCATTGCTATGTAGAACATGGGCATGTATCCGAACCACTCCGCCATGAATACTGCGTAGAACAGAAATCCGAATCCTATTATGGATGGGATAAGGGCTATGGTTGTTCCTTTTTTGGTTGCTGCTGCTATTTCATTGGGTGTTAGATCCCAGCCAAGGAACTTTACTGCTTTTTTGTACTTCTCCGAGGTCCATTCCCCTCCTTTTATCTCGGGGTTTTTAGCGAATTTGACGTACCAGCTTTCTTTTTGTTCTTTTTCGCTTGATCTTTTTGTTTGGTCGAATCCACCTGGTCTGTATATCCCGTCTTCTTCTGATTCGGAATCCTTGTTGTTTCTGTTCGGGTTATAGTTTTCCCGCCGCTTCACGTTGTTTCCTCCTTTTTATGAGTGGTTTGACCTGTTCTTGTTTCACCCATTCTTTCCATTCTTCTTTGGCTTCTTCGTGGTCCACGGATCCGTGTTCTTCCCTTTGTTCTTCTAGTATGAGGTTCCATTTTGTGTTTGATGGAACGGTATATTCACCCTCTAGTAGTGTTGGGATACTGTGTTCGTTCTTCATGTCCACGAGGAACTGTTTGGTGTTGGCTCTTGCGTTGATATCGTTCCATATTTGTTCTCTTGTCAGGCCTCTGTCATTTGAAATCTTTTCGAATAGTTGTGAGTCCTCCAGGTTATCCTCTACAACGTAGTGTTCGTCTTCGTCGGTGTCGAAGTCGAGTATATCTATTAGTTCTCCTTCTCTGTACGGGTCCTTGTACCAGTGTTTTCCTATTTCGGTTATTCCAACCAGTCTTCTTTGTTTTTCGAGTGATCCTTTGAACCTGACCGGCTTGCAGGTTACCACTACATCCGTTGCTTTGAAGGATGTGCTGGGTACTCCCAGGTCGTTCACTACTCTATCCCATACTGAATAGGCTCCTGTCCCGTGGATAGTTCCCATGACCACATTTCCTGCTGCTCCTACCCTCATCGCTTCGTATAGTACTTTTGCTTCCTTTGATCTTACTTCTCCAATTATTAATACGGATGATCCTAGTCTTAGTGCTGTTCTCAGTGCTTCTTCGGGTGGTACTTCTGCTTCGGTTCCCGCCATCTCTATTGGTGAACGTGTTTTGAGTCTTTGTATGTTGAACCCAGTGTTCTTCATGTAGTCCACCGGCATCTCGAAGGTATCTTCTTGCACTATTATTCGTAGTGATGGGAGTATTTCAAGCATTAAGGCCATGGTCATTGATGTTTTTCCCGCTCCTCTGCTCCCTGTTACTAGTGTGGTTGCTTGTGCGTCTATGAGGAAGCTAAGTAGTCCTGCTGCGGTTTTGTTCACCATGTCCACGTCTATGTATTGTGGTAGTGTCCATGGGGTTGTTTTGTGCAGTCTTAGAACGATTGCTTTTCCTTCCGGTGCAAGTGGCTGTCTTATTGCCGCGACCCTGGTGTCAAGTCTTTCGAGTGACAGGTCGAGGATTGGGTGGGCTTCGTCGAACGGTCTTCCTGATATTGATCTGAATCTTGAGATTATTCCCTTTGCTTCTTCTTCCGTGAATATCACGTTGGTCTGGCATGGTCCGTGGTCCTGGTGGGTGAGGTATATTGGGTGCTGTCCCATGGGTGAGTCTATGTATATGTCTGTGAGCTGTCTGTCGTTTAGGAGTAGTTCCATCATCCCGAATCCAATTGTATATCTGGCTACTATGCTGGCCAGGTTGCTCTTCTTGGTCGGTGAGATATCTATGTTGTTCTGTTTTGCCAGGTCCTCTATGGTCTGTGAATAGGTTCTTTCGAAGTACCTTCTGGCTTCTCCTGGTTCGCTGAATGATACTTCTTCTGGCCTGTATCCAGCTACCTGTTCTCTTGTTTTTGACAGTAGGAAGTATTCGTCCGGTGGTAGATCGTATTCAGGTGGTTGGATGTAGTAGAGGTTCTCAATCTTTTCCGGATTGTCGTATATTTTGACTTTTGCGTCCTCCACTTCGTAGGAGTCAAGAAGTTCTATGTCTTCAGGTGTCTGGTATACCACCCTGCTCGATACGAATCCCGGTTTGATCTCGGCTTCGAATACGGAGTGGTAGGGTTCTCTTGATGCTGGGATCTCTCTCATTTTCTTTATGAGTAGCTTGAGTTCTTTGACTATTTCGGTGTCGCTGAATTTTTTGAGAATCCAGTTAAGTGTTTTTAGATAGGCCGTGCTGCATTCCTTTTCCTCCTTACTGAGGTTTTTTCTTCTTTCTTTTTCTCTTTTCACTACCTGCCTTAGTTTTATGTAGGCTTGTAGAGGGTCTCTTGTTATGAGTTCCCGTGCTATCGTGACTACCGCGTTGTACCTCGGCTTGTGTGCCCTGTTGCACTTTCGTGATTTCAGCCTGCTCGGTGCCCATACCTTTTTCTGTTCGAATTCATCGGCTAGTGCTCCGAGCTGCTTAACCATCTTCGTCTGTTTCTTGTTGTAGGTTCTTTCGTATACTTTGCTGACCACTATGAGATCCGCGTCGTGCTTGAAACTCCACCTAGCACATTTATCCATGAACTCCGGGTAGTCAGCTATGGAGCACTGTGTTTCTCCCTTGCAGTTAATTATTAAATATGTGTCTTCACCTTTTGTTTCAGTGGTGTACTCATGCGGCATGTTATCGGTATCTCCGAATATTTGAAGCGTTTAAAAGGTTTCTTGAATGCCTCTTCTTCACCCCGTTCCTTGGAATGGAGGAAGGGTTTGTTATTCATAATAAGCATTCTATGTTTATATACCTTGTTCTGGGTGTTGATCCAGGTGGTTGGTCTCGGCCCATTGAAGAGATTCACCGCCTGGACTTCATCAGGTTTGCTCGAATTGGTGGGGATACAAAATACAGTGGAGGTTTATAATTCCACGCCTTTCATAGTTCTTGCCAACGCCATAGCTGGAGGCATACATGGATCCGGAGAAGTATGGGCAGCGGTAACTGATCTCTGTGTTGGGGACTTAGAGCTGGCTCTCCTCCCAGCAATTATCCTGAGCACCTTTGACAGGTCAATGAAAAAGAGAGTGGTTGGCGTGGTGTCCGGGATACTCTTAATAATTTTTATCAATCCTATTAGAATTTTTCTAGTTATCTGGAGCGGATCCAGATTCGGTTGGGGTATAGCGGAATTCATGCATTCATTCACATTCCGGTTAACGCTTATCCTGGTGATACTAGGATTCTATTACCTGTGGTACCTGAAGTACAGCTCCATATACAAGAAATGCCGAGCTACCTACCGGGATTTATCACGGAGATTGAAGGAACTAAGAGGTATAGGAAAATCGTAGTCCGCCTGTTTCCGGTGCCCGAATACCAAAAACCATTTATAGGTCCCGCGTTGTTAATAAAATAATTGAAATTAATACAAAATAATAAAAAGGAAAATTCAGGATCTCTGCAGAGTAGAGGTGTCTTAAATCGATTTGAACAAACTGTTTGGACAAATGAAAGATAAATTAGGGGACTTGATGCCCAATCAACTGAAAGACAAATCAAGAGATCTGTACTATCAACTAAGAGACAACGTATACTACAAAGTAGAGGACCAGTGGTTCAAGGGAATAGATTTCCTGGACAGAAAAGGAGTTCCATCTTACAAAGCTATTGACCCGTTCGAAAGAAGAGGTATCCCGAGCCTACCTGTATTCGTATCAATCATCATAGCGATCTTACTAGTATTATTCTTCATGGGAAGACCCCCAGCAGTAGCGGAAACAAATGTCCCGGTCAGAGTATTTGACGAGAACAACGACATGAACATAGAAGGAGCACAGGTGAACCTGTACCTGGAAAGAGAAAAAATAGAAGAAAGGGAAACCGATGAAGACGGGAGAGCCTATTTCAAAGCGGAGATAGGCAAGACCTATGAATTCGAAGCCGAAAGAGAATACTGTAAAGATGACGGTTCTCACAGAGAACAGTATACCATTCCCGAGGATCCGGAAGAAAGAACTCTGACCCTATCGTGCGACATAATGGTCCACGGGAACGAGATGGAGGTATGCTTCGAACCGGATAGAATAGGAGAGATAGAATATAGAGAAAGAGAAGACGGAACCATCACCGACTACGATAGAAAATGTGGATCGAGCAGCGGAGGATGTGCAGCAATAATTCTAGAAGGAAAAGAGTACAGATTTTACTCAAATACAATGATCTCCGAGGAATGGTACTCGAGTGAAGAACTGGAAGAGATGGACCCGGATCAAGGAGAATGCATCCAGATGGTTCACGACGAAGATCCAACAAAAGGAAATATAGAAGTTGTAGTGGAGGATAGACACACGGAAGAGCTTCTCCCGGGAGTGGGAGTTCAACTGGTATACCCCCACGACGAGTCAGCATCACTCACAAAGGTTCAAAGAACCTCATCCCTATCCGGAAGAAAAGGTAGAACCTACTTCCACCAGGAACTGCACCCGAGACAGGAATTCAAGGTGAAGGCACTGGCTGGAGAAAACTCCAAATACAAACTATCAGAAGAAGTATACGAAGCCCCGGACAAAGGGGTAAAAACCATAAAGATCAAGGTTCCAACCCTCTACGACCCGGACATAGAAGAGACCCGCATAAGAGTAGAGGAAGGTGGAACGCCCGTAGAGGGAGCCATTGTGAACATACTGGAAGGAGAAGAGATAATAAGCCAAGATCTGGAAACCGATGCAGATGGAGAAGCAACAATAGCATTAAAAGCAGGTCAAAACTACAGAGCAGTAGCACACAAACCAGGATACAGAGAAGGAACAACAAGCGTAACAGGAGGAGGAATGCACAGGATTGACTTGGAAGACGTTCCAGATGCAAATACAGCCGACATAGCAGTCAAGATCAGAGCCGATCCTGAAAAGATGGATCCAAGGGGAGAAGGCGGTAGAACACCGAAAAAGCCAGGCATGGGAGAAGCAAGAGCAAGGATAGCCCGAGATACCGAGACACCGGTGAGCGAACCAGTTCCAACGGACCACGATGGAGAAGTGAAGTTCGAAGACGTTCCACAGGGAGAGTACTGCCTGAGATTCACATGGGAGAACAAATTTTACAACTGTCCTGAAGAAAGATCATTCGAATTCAGCACCCCAGTGGCACAGGAACCAGAACAATGGACACGTTACTTCGAGCCACCAAGATACGAACTACACGTGGAAGTAACGCACCAGGACACACCGGTAGAAAACGCGGAAGTAAAAGTATCCTGGCCAACAAGGAACCCAGATGCAGATATAAGTTATGAAAAAATAGAGAACACCGATTCGCAGGGAAAAGCAAGCTTCACAGGACAAGATGCCATAGTATACGACGATGAAATAGAAATAAGAGCAACTAAAGAGGAAGAAGATCTTGAAAGCGGAGTACAAACAGCTAAAATGTATAGAAAGAAAAATATCTACCTTCAAGCCCACGAAGAGAGAGATTTAGAAGCCGATCCAGAGATTCAGATGCTCAGAATAGACGAAGCAAACCAAGGAGAAAAAGACGTGGATCAACTAATGATAAACAGACCCTACACAGCCAAACTACAAATGGATGTCCACAGTCCAGCCGAAGGAGAACACTGGGACGAGATAACCCTCAGACTAAACCACAGCCCTGAAACAGAGATTCCAATGGAACAGGTTCCGGACGACCTGGACCCGGAGACCGAAACAAGGAACGGTAAAGAACAATTGACAATCACCTTCCCAGGATTATACTTCGCAGATCAAGAAGAACCAGAAATAGTGGATCTGCCCCTGATAATTGGAGAAGAACTTGAAGGAGAAACAGAAACATTCGAACTCAGTGCTGAATGGGAACACGAAGAAATCACAGCCAAAGACACAGATTCAGCGGAATACGATATTATAACCGACGAATACAGAGAAGAATGGTTCACCCTACACAGAGAAATAAAAGTAGAAGACGAATGGATGAACTACACACAACTAGAAGAAGAAACAGAAGACAGAATAGGAGCAAAGCTAGAAACCGACCCACAGGAAGTAAGAATCAGGTACAACATCACAATGGAAGAAAAAATAACACCACAGCACGATCAATTCAACGGGACAATCACACTGAACATCACACAAGGAAGGTTCACAACACCACCGGATCTGGACAGAGAACTACAAACCGAAGAAAATCTGGAAGAAGGCGGATCCATAACAATAAACTACGAAGAAAACCCGCTACAAGTAAACCAAAGCACAGTGATAGAAGCAAACACCAACACAACAGAGGATTCAATGGGAGCCATAATAACAGGCAGAGCAAGGGCAGAGATAATGGGAGAAGAGAAAGAAATACCTCTAAGACCCATAGTATACTACTTCGAATTCATAAGAGACGGACTGAAGGTTGAAAGAGAAATAAAAATGAAAGGAGACCGATGGAGAGAAGCACCAGCTATCCCAACAGAAGCTTTTGAGGGAGAACAGGATGCTATCACCGATCAGTACAGGGGTAAACTACCAAAAGGAGACAAAGCAAGAATCAGGTACACCATAACCATGGAAGGACCAACAGTACCAGAAACAGTGGAAGAACCAATCACACCAGAAAACGACCAATTCAATGAAACATTGGAAGAGCCAATTATGACAGAACCCGATGAATTCAGCGGAACAATAACCCTATCAATAAAGAACGGGAACTTCACGACCCTACAAGTAGATGATGAAGAAGAGATAAAGGATCCGGAGCTACGGCAAATGGACACGATCCCAGTAAGCTACATGGACGACCCGCTCCAAATGAACGAAGAAACAGTGATAGAAGCGAACACAACACCCACAATAGAAAACCCCGACCCAACGAATCCGGAGCCCGTGGTAGTGAACGCTGTAGCAGAAGAAGAGATAGAAGGAGAAGAAAAAGAAATGCCTCTAGGCCCAATAGCCTACTACCCCGAGTTCTTCATTGAAATGAACATGACACTAGGACAAAACCTCCTGGTACCAACCGAGCTGGATGACCGGCTGATAATGCACCTATACGAACCGGAAGAAGGAGAACTCATACCCGAAGAAGAAATAAACGAGTTACTCCACATAATCAGCATAGGAGGAGAGGGCCTAAGATGTGGAGCAGAGAGAAGAATACAGCTCGATGATTTATATCTACACGGTCGAATAGAAACGGAAGAAGGACAGATAACAATCCACTTCAACGAGGAATGCCGCCTCGCGGAAGGAGGAAGCTCACTTGAAGACTCTCCGATACTAGAAATAATGGCGGAGGTGGATGAAGAGATGACAAGAGAAGAAGACGAATCCCACATATTCAAGAAAGAAGTACCGGTCGTGAAAAGCGCTTGGCTATCCCCACCGGAACGGATAGGAGAATACAGGGCCAATACCTTCAGGACCGTACCAAGGATGGACGGAGTCATACAAACCAATCAAACCTATCAAGAAATCCAGTTCGGAGATCCGGAAGGCTTCAACCTAGAAGACCAGCTGGATATAAACAAAACACACTACCACCCGACCATCCAAGAGGAAGAAAACCAGATACACTACCCCGTGCCAATACCATACATAGACGTAACGGACGCGGACGTGGAAACCAACATAGCCTCAATCCGAGTAACGGAAGAAAACGAAGATATAGAAGTGAACAAGGAAAACGGTGACAGGATCACATTCAACTACACAGGAGGAAAAGTTGAGGAAGTACAAGTCAAAAAACTCGACCTAACCATGGAAGCCTGGAACACTGAAAGGCCCGGAATCCGAAAGGAAAAAACAAGGGAGATAACAATAGAGGTGCTCAACGAAACCATGCCGGAATGGGGATTCTTCGTACCCATCCCAGTACAGAGATACGAAGATGAAGGAATGGGCACACCAAACTGCGCGGTGAGGTTCTGCAACCTGGATCAACTACTGGAATACAGCGTGGATATAGCCGACACATTACTAATCACGGACGAGGATCCAAGCCCGAGCAGAGAAGCCGTTGGAAACCTGATGAAGACCGAACCAAGGGACCAAGACATAATGGACACATTCAACCAGATGGGAACAAGAAACCAGGACACAAGCAAACACAACACCGATAGGTGGCTAACACATACAGATGTAATAGATGTAGGATGGTCAGAAGCAGAAGAAGAAATAGAAAAAATAGGTGAAGACAACATCGCAATACACATACCTGAAGGCGGACTACCAGGACCAGGACCGAACAATATGGAAATAACAAAAGAACAGCTAGAAACAGATGACAAGAACATAACATACTACACCCTGGAATACGAACCACAACAAGATGAACCAGATGACTACAACAGCCCCTGGTACTACAGAATGCACACACCAGTGCAAAAGACAACGGATGAAGCAATAAAAGAAGAAACAAGAACACCACTCTACGTGGACGAAACAATCGATGAAGAAAACAAGACAAAGATCCAAGATACCTTGAAAGACACGACAAGAAAAATGTGGAATGAAGAACTCCAACCCTACGAAATGTTCGAAGAAGGAGGAGAAATAGAATTCGAAGCATACAAACACGGAGTGAGAGTAGGAATATGTAAAAGAGGCACAACAGGAGAACAAAACTGCGACAAACTAAGGGAAAGAACGGGAAGCACGGAAACACCAGCCATATTCAGAGACAGTGAAACAGGAAAACTCAATATCATGGCAGGAGACAAAGAAAACCTCACAAAGATAATGAACAGATTCGAAGAAGCATTCGGAGAAGGAAACCCATGGGCACTAAGAGTAAAGGTCCCAGTACCAATAGAGCTGGACGAAGAGGGTGAAATAACAATACAGCCGAAAAGAGGAGCTGACCCTGTGGAATCAGGATACCTCACACTACCACCAAGAAACATGACCTACTACGTATGGGACGAAATGGGTGAAGGAAAAGAATGGCTAGAAGGAACAAGGGGAGAAAGCATTAAAAGAATAATGGAGGACACGACCGAAGAAAGAATGGACATCACGGATCTGAATATGGAAAGAAGCGATAACCCCAACGAACCTGACGTGTTCTGGATCATAATGAGATGCAATAACGATAACCTAGAACAATGCGGAGAAGACATAGAACCAGGTAGCAGATCACAAGTAATAGATAGATTCCATAGAGTATTCGGAACCGGGTCAGGAGGAGAAATGGAGATAAGAATACCCGAACAAGGAGTATTCTTCACACCACTAGCAACCGCGGAAAGAAGAAGGATAGATATAGGAGGAATGCTTGGAGAAGGAGTGGACATCCCACTGGCAGTGGGAGGACCAAACATAGCCCTAATGCCAAGGGACCAGGGATTAGAAAGAGTTGAAGAACTGCTCCAAGAATATCAAAAACTGGTGAGACAGGGAAAACTGCTCCCGGAGTACAACAATAACTAATAAAAAAACAGAACCTGAAATAAAGATGAGGATGGAAATGACTGAAAAAAAGAACAAAACGAATGAAAAAAAGAAATACAACACAGCAATGAAGATAGGAGCAGCCTTTGCAATCACATTAATGGTGATGCTGCCAGGATCAATAGCTGAACAAGGTACCATCACACTATCCACGAACCCGGTGATAACAAGCAACCAGCAACAAAACCAGATACAGAACCCATCAGAAGACTGCTGCAGCATCAGTGAAAACGAAGAAGAAACAACACAGAAAACAGCTCTCGATACCGAAACTCAAGAAATAGGAGATACGCGTATCAGCTTCAACGGATGGGAAGGAGGTAACGGCAATAGCCATGGCGAGAGAAAGACCATTGTCAACATGTCAGGAGCCAAAGTAATCAACATGACGGACTGGGAACCAGTTCCAGGCGCCAATATAACTCTAACCTGCGAACACCAATGCGAAGGAGCAGGAACAACGGAATCAACCACAGCCACCACGGATGGACACGGGATAGCACACGATCTAGTATGGGAAACCCACACGGACTGCGATCCCTTCGAGGAACAAGGACAGTGCGGCATGGAAATCAAACATGATGAGGACTTCAGAGATTTTGAAATCGAAATGGGGAGCATAAAATGGAACTATACAACCATAAGATGGGATACCAGTATCCCTAACAGAGCGGGAGCCACCAGCGTAGCCGAAATCAGCGATATAACCTCACGAGCTCTATCCGAAATGGAACAGCCCGGCCAAATAGAGCAACTTACTTATGCAATGGAAGATCTGGATCACCTGCCCGCTCAAATAGCGGTAGGAGCAGTCATACTCATGCCGGCTATCCTGGCATCCATCCTGGGATCAGTAATCTGCTGGCTATTCGATCTTATCGAAGATGAAATCAATGACTTTCTGGAAATGGCCTTAGAAGATCCACCTACTATCAGCATCCCCTGCCCATGGAGAGAACACGAGGATGACCCCGCGATCTATGAAGATCCCGAAGACATGGAATACCCAAAGAAAAACAATGTTTTCGCACTGGAACCCGACAAGGAAATAGATGTATCCCTATTCGACACAGGAGAAATGCTTGCGTTCGGAGGAAGGGTAAGCGAATTCCTCAAAGCAAACCCAGTGATAGGCAGACCCAGAGAGATGAATAAAGAACAGCTCAACCAGTGGCTAATAAACAAAGGACAAAACTTAGGTAGTGGAGAAAAAATCTCCCACCTGGTACACGTAACGGACGAAGGTGTAAACTGCCTAATAGACCCAGATTACCCTCAAAACCCAGGAAGAGACGATGCAGGCATAAGATGGGAGAAGGAAACCCTACACGGAGAAGAATACGGAAAAGATATGATAATACACCAGAACCAAACATACCTGTTCACAATAGAAGGAGGAGGAACAGAAGATTCGGACTTCACTGTCAGATCAACGAGAATAACCTCGATCCCAGGACCAATCTACACGCAAAGAACCTTCCAGCTGGAAGACCTGCACGGAGTCTGCATATCCGATGAACAATCTGAAATCGAAGAAGGAAGAGTAATGAATCACCAAACAGTTCCGGCAAGCACCCTATCACAAGGGGACACCTACACACCAAGCCCACACTACGCCAACCTAGAGGATAAAGGTGCTGAAAAGGTGCAGACCATAGGAGAAGAAGGTGAGAATACTGTAAAGGTAGATCTCTACTGCGCACCCGGAGATTCCCATAAGGACGTAAAAAGAGATGAACACGGAGATGACGAAGAAAGACCCGACTCGCTGCTAATCAGAGAAGACCTCTGGAACGGGCTCGTGGGAAGAGTATACGCAACTCCGGAAGAAGCTAGTTCAGAGAAAGAGCAAATACCAGAATATAATGGTCCTGAATGCGGTAAAATAGAAGTAGAACTAGATTGTAGGAACATCCTCCCAGGTATAATAGATTATCTCTGTAAGTTAGGATATGTTGATGATATTTTAACACAATCCGATACCTTACGATGTCCAGAAGGTTTCCGGTGCGTGGACGAAGACGAACACATCTGCGAAATGAGAGATCCAGTAGAAAAAAAATGTAGGGTTAGCGGGGAAAATGCACTGTACAACATGGTGCCCTGCGAAGAAGGGATCGAAGCGGAAGACCTACAAGACCTATCCAGAGCAGGTAAACTCGAACTGGAAAGAGCACCGAGACAGTTCAACTGCGTAGAAAGAGCAGGAGAAGCAGATAACTCAGGAAAAGCATGTCCAATAGGCTCCCCGTACTACCCGGAAGCAGATAAATGCGTGATTAACACCCTAACAGAATAGTAATACCAAAATCGTTAAAAGCTAAAGAGAACTAGTTTTTACAAAGGTGAAGCAATGCAAGGAAAGACAAAGATGAATGAGAAAGGGTTCAACCTATTCACACCTTTAGTAGGGACAGCAGTAATCATAACCTCCATACTGATATCAATAACGATGGTATACAACAGCATGAACATAAGCGAAGGGGTGAGCAAAGGCTACACCTCAAGCCAACAAGCAGTTCACAGCCAGATAGTCGAAACCTCAACATCAGTAAGCATGATCGTCTTCTCGGAAGGAGGTCCAACTAAAGGACTCGGACACGTATTCAGCGGGGGAGACGGAGGGATAGGTTCAATAAAATGTCAACACGATGAATCTCCTCAAACATGTTTAGGACGTACAAAAGAGCAAATAGAAGGAAACTTCGGTCTAATGGCGTACCTGGAAGGCCACGGTTTCTTCGGAGCAATAGAAAACAGATTAAAAGCACTAGGATTCCAGATAGACATGTACAGACCATGTGACGAAACCGTAGACGCAATAAATATTGATGTAAATGATCCATGGGATCCTGAACAGTGCGTAAAAGAAGTAGGGGACAACATCGGAGACGCAATGGAGGATGAGGATGCTGACACTAATCTTTTCGATGTAAATTACGACATAGGCGACGAAGTACTATACGTACACAGCAGGCTCAGAGAACTAATGTACGAGGCAGAGGTGGAGGAAGCCTTCCACTTCGAACTAACCCATGAACTAGAAAACATAACCATATCACAGATCACAATACCAAGAGACGTAACTTACATAAGCTCAAAAATAGGGATACCGATAGAGATCACGATAGATAAATTCCAGGGAATACATCAAGAGTTAGATGAAGGTTGCAGTATCCAACCAGAAGATAACGATTGTGCCCCCAATCAAAATTATACAACTCTAAATGATGGGACTAATGTCTGCTGTCCAGAGGAAGATCCAACCACTTTGGTGGATTGTGGAGATATAAAGAGTCGTATGGTATCGAGATTTAACACAGATTCAGATGAAGAAGAAGACGGGTTAAAACCAATAAACGAAGACGAAGTGAGTTTAAAGTACACCCTAGCTAGCCCGGAGTACGATGCAGAAGGAGAGGAAAAAGAAATGAACGCAAGACTAGAAGTATACTGGGAAACAGTAGAAGCGGATGGATTAGAGCTGGAATACGAGACAAGGGACTTCGATATAGGGAACGCTGAATGGGACTCAGAAAGCTGTTAAAAATTCAAAAATGTATACAGAGATATTTGAAAAACAAAGGTGAAAAGATCCTTAGAAAAACGGAAAAAATGTCAAAAACACAGAGATCAAAAGGATTCAACCTATTCACACCACTAGTAGGAACTTCGGTAGTAATAATATCAATGCTGATATCAGTAGCAATGGTGCAAAACAGCGTGAACATAAGCGAAGGAGTAAGCAAAAGCTACACAACCAGCGAACAAGTCACAGGATCACAACTAATAGAAACAAGCTCCTCCATCCAGATAATGGAAAACATAGAAAAGACCCTTTCCAGTGCCCTTGAAGAAGGAGTTGAAGTAACATGCGGAGAAGACCTGGATTGCCAAAACGAAATAAGTGAAAAATTCAATGACTGGAACGCTCTCAAAAGCAATCTACTAGTAGACATATACAGCGGAATGGAAACAAGATTCGAAAGAATGGGTTACTCAACAACCATGCACGAACCCTGCGAAGGATTCTTTGACGAAGATCCAGATGACCCAACGGATCCAAAAAGATGCATGAGCATGGCATCAATCAGATCCCCGGAAGAAGAGCTCTTCGACATAAACTACGATGAAGAAGAAGGAAGATTCCATATCACGGTCCACACCCCAGAACTGGAACACCAGGAAGCCTTTCACCTCAGCTTCACCAAAGACGACACAACAATATCCCACAGAGTAATACCAGGAGAAGTAACAACAACATCAAGATCAATAAAAGAACAAATAGAAGCTACGGAAAAAGCACTAGAGGAACTGAAAAACCAGATAGATCAAAAAGGAATCGAAAACATAGAAGAAGGAGAGGACCTGGAAGAGTTCTGCATGGATATACAAAACTTCCTACCGGAACAGTACAACATAACGCTCACATCGGGCACAATAGACGGAAAAGCCTCAGTAAGAATCACATGGCAAAACCCAATGGGAAGAGGAAGAAAAATGGAGCTTTACTTCAAAGAAGGAGAACCGAAGTTGCCGATTTCCCACCAATGCTAAACATGAAAAACCAAAAACTATAAAAGAAAAGAACTTTTAACTAAGCACGAATGCATAAATATCACAACTAGTATACAATAAATATACTCAAAAAGAGGTGCAAACGATCGGGCTAAAAGACTGGTACTACAAAATCGAGGACAAATGGTTCGGAGCAATAGACTCTCTGAGCAGAAAAGGAATACCCTCATACAAATTCATAGATCCACTGGAAAAAAGAGGAATACCCAGCCTCCCCGTGTACGTAGCCCTCCTGATAATCATTCTATACATAGCATTCCCCTACCTACCAGGAATAACAGTGGATCCGACAGTAGACGAATACACCGAAGTACCCGTACAAATTCTAGATAAAAACCAACACGCCACGGCCATAGAAGGAGCCATGGTCACGCTTGAAATCGCCGGAGAAATTGAAACCCAATTAACAACGGACGGAGAAGGATTAGCCTACCCAGAGATGAAAAGAGGAGAAACATACACAATAAGAGCTGAAAAAGACGGGTGTGGAGACACCTCAAAGACCTACACCCCGCCAATAGAAGAAGAGCCAGAGGAAAGAAAACTAACACTAGCATGTGAAGCAATAACCGATCCAAATGAAGTAATTGTATACTTCAATCCCGAAGACGTAGGACACGTGGAATACCACGAATACAAAGACGGAACCCTAGAAGAAACAAACCTGGAATGCGGTGACAGCACAGGAGGATGCAAAGCCACAATCACACCTGAAGAGGAATACGAATACGAATTTGAAACAGAAAACTACAAATCGGAAAGAAGGTACTCGGGAGACCAACTCCAAGAACTACACGAAGCGGAACTACCAATATCAATGGAACCCAAGTACGACCCCACTGCAGAAGGATCGGTAGAAGTAACAGCTGAAGACAAAGATACTGGAGAACCAGTCCCAGGAGTATCAATACAGCTAATCTGCCCGGAAACCGGAGCACCGTACCGAGAAGGCACAACCGAAAGCACAACCGGAATGAAAGGAAAAGTACTGTTTGAAAACCTGGAAATAGGAACCGAATTCAAAGTAAAGGTCCTGGCAGGACCGAGTTCAAAACACTGGGAGAGCAATGAAACCTACGAAGTCACAGAATACACAACAGTAACAGTAGAAACGGAAACCGAGTTCGAAACAATCATAGAGGTAACTGAACTTACAGGAGCTCCAATAGAAGGAGCTACCGTAAAAGTTCTGGACGACGGAGACGAAATATCTACAACTTGGACGGACGGAGATGGAAAAACAACACTACAACTCGGAGACAAAACCTACAGAGCAGTAATATCGAAACCAGGATACAAAGAAGAAATAATAGAAGCTTTCACAGGAGGAGAAGAACATACAGCCGCCTTAGAAAAAGTTTCAGAGGAAGACACCACTGACCTGAACGTGTTCATAAGCTCGGATCCGGAACTAACCGAACCGGGAAACAGAACCATAAAACCATCAAGAGGAGAAGCAAGAGTAACACTGATGAAGGACTCCGAAACCCCTGTGAGCAGACCCAAAGAAACCGGGACAGGCGGAGGAGTACTATTCGAAGACAAAACAGAGGGAAATTACTGCCTGAAAGTAGAATGGAAAGGAGAAATATACAGGTGCCCGAGCGAAACAGAGTTCGAGGTCCACCCGCCCGTGGACGAACCGCTACAGGAAATCGAAGACAACGTATGGGATTTCTACATCGAACCACCGCGGCACTCCCTAACAGTCAACGTGACGGACGAAGTGGGAGAACCACTACCGGAATCCCAAGTAAAAGTCGAATGGGGAACCGGGAACAAGAGCTATGAAAAAACCGAGGAAACGGACGCCACGGGAACAGCTGAACTCGACATAATCGCTGGAGACGAAGTAACCGTAAGCGCAAACAGAGAGATAGAAGGAATGCCAATAAGAAGATCTAGAAAAGTCAGAATGGATCACGAAAAAACAATCCAGTTCATGCTGAGACTGACTCCTCCTGAAACGAGCCAAGTTACAGTGAAAACCATTGACGAAGAAGGAAGAAGACTGGAAGAAGTGCCAATACACCTAGTAGATCCGGAAGACCCGGAAATAACAATACAAGATACCTACAGAGAAGAATACGCCCAAGGCGAAACAGACGAAGACGGATTAATATCATTCGAAAACATGAGAGTAGAGGACGAATTCAGAATAAAAGCCGAAGCAAGCCATAAAAACCTCCACGTAATCTCGGAAGACACATACGAAGTAAAAGAAACCAACAAAGAAATAGAGTTCACGGTGGAACAAGGAGTAGAGACAACAATAACCGTGATCAACGAATACGGAGAAGAACTCGAAAATGCGGTAATAATGGTGGACGGAGGAGAAACAGCCGAGAACGTATCAACGGACGGAGACGGAAAAGCAACAATACAGCTTGAAAGAGAAGAAGAACACGAAGTAACAGCATCCAAACCCTACTACCACCACGAAACCGAGACAGTGACCGGAGGCATTAACAAAACCATTGAACTTGAGGAAATACCCGAAGAAGAAGCAGCGGAAGAAGAAATACTAATATACACGGATCCCGACCACACCCCAGGGAGCAGATCAAAGGAATTAACCAACGCCAAAGTAACACTCACAAAAGACGGGGAAAAACTCAGAGTCAAAGAAACAGAAGACGTTCCCAGGATAGAGCTCATAGGGCTGGAAGAAGGCATAAGCCATGGACTGGACATAGAATGGAGAGGACAAACATACTCCGAAGAATTCACACCTGAAAACACAACCACCTACATATACGTTAGCCCGGTACCGGTCAACAACCTAACAGCCAGAGTAATCGACGAAAACCTCGAGCCCGTGGAACAAGTTCCCGTGACAGTGACCTGGCCCTCGGACGGAGAAGAACCCGAACAAGGAGACATGTACGAAAGAGGACCAAAAGACACGCGAGAAGGAGGAGTAGCTGACGGGGACATATACGGAGGATGGACGGAAGAATTCGAAGATATCCTGGAGGGAGATGTAGTTAAAATACAGGCAAACTGGACCGAAGACGGAGTAACACACACACCATACACCGTGAAAGAAGTAACATCCTCACCCGAACAGGTTGAAATCCATAAAGAGATAGGAGAGATGGATCCAACCATAGACCTATTCAAAATCACAAAAACAGGTCAAGAACAATCAGAAGGATTCGAAGGACTATCCATAGCACCCAGAGAATACCAAGCCCACTTCGAAATAGACCTGGAGCTAGAATGGGAAAAAGTAACATTCACACTCAACAAAAGCCCTGAAATAGAGATGAATCCAGGGAGCGTGGACGAAAACGCGGGATGGGAATACACGGAAAACGAGGAACAGATAAGAATCAACATAACGAAAGGCCATGAAAAAGAAGGAGAAAAAGGCTATGAATTCTCACTACCCTTCACAATCGACCCGGAGCTGAGCGGAGAAACCGAAACATTCGACTTCAGCTCGGAATGGGAACATGAAGAAGTCACCTTCTCCAAAGCGGACTCACAGGAAATAACCATAGCTGAAGGAGAAGGAGAATTCATAGAGGATGAATTCTACGTGGAAAGAGCCATTAAATCACAGATAGATGATCAATGGAAATCACCAACACCAATACAAGAGATCAAACCCGAATACGATGTAGATATCAAGTACCAAATAGTCAGAATAAAAGAGGAACCGTTCGAAGGTGAAGTAATCCTAGAGATAAGCGAACACGGAGAATTCGACGAACACACACCAAAAATCCTAACCGAGGAAACTGAGCTAGAGTACCACGAGGGAACCACCATAGAGACCACAACAATCTCCGACGTACCAAGAGCCAAGATCGATATAAACTCAACAGCAGAACCAACCGAAGGAGAACCACTGGACCTGGGAACCATAAGCTACAAAAACACAGGGAACATATCAGTTTACTTAAAACCTCAAACAGAGATACGCGAACTAAAAGACGAACTAATCCTAGAAATCAAGGAAACAAGAGACGATGGCACAATAAGAAACGAAGATTTGGAAGCCATAAAGCAAACCAGCAAGAGCAAGATCACGGGAGAAGGACTAGAAGGATGTGGAGACGGAGAGATAACCTTCCCACAAAACGCTGAAATAATAGCGGACGAATACCTGAAAATCGAGTTCAATGGAAACTGCCATCTCGGAGAACCGGGAGAAACAATAGAAATAACCGTAACCGGAGGAGACATAGAAGAAACAACTAACGAGTTCGAGATAAAAGAAAACGTGCTGTTCCCGGAAAAAGCAACTCTAAAAACCGATGAAGAGAACGAATGCCCGATAGAGCTATCACTGGAAGAAGAAAAACCCGTGGGATCAGAAACCACTCAAAGAGTAATAGGAGATACCCAAGGAGAAGGAGACCTCGCAACAATCTGCGGTAGAAATATTGAAAAGAGCGAAATAGTGGTACCGTACACGGGAGAATACGTAAATATAAGAATAGATAATGTGGAAATCGAAACGGAATACGATCCTCTAATAGACCTGATCTGGGAAGAAGGAGAAGACGAACTGAAGTTCGGCCCATACTTCGAAGAACCACCATCAGAAATCACTAGTGTCAGGGAAAAACTAAACATAACGCTAAAGGCCGAAAACACGGAAAAAGACTCCATAAACAAAATAGGAAACCTGATCATCAATGCAGACGTGGAGTACCTCTCACTCTCTGACGTTACATCCCAATTATTCTACCCTTACCCGCTCAACGAATACCCGGAAGAAGAAGGCGTAGGATCACCAAGATGCGGGACCAAGTACTGCAACCTGGATCAACTGCTAGAATACATAATACAGGAAAGCGAAGAAGAACCAAACTCATTTGAAGCAAGACTCGCAGGAGATGGATTCATAGATATCAATGAAATAAGAGAATCAATGAAAAAAATAGATGCAACGGAAGAATGGGGAGACTGGGACCTCCAGTTCGGAGACAAAGGACCTCTAGAGGATCAATACATATACATGGACGACACCGAATTCCCAAGAATAGGGATAAATCACATAAACCTGAGAAAAGGAGTCACGGAAGACGAAGAAACGGAGTACTACCACATCGAGTTCACACAGGAGGAAAACTGGAGAGAAGAAGAAATGACACAGCACAAGTACAACCAGCCGGAAAAAATGAGACTCCACATACCACACCAAAGAAAGGTGGACCAAGACGAACAACTAATGATAGAAAAAACAAGAACCCCCATATACATAGATTCCACGATAGAAGAAGGAACGGACCTATACGAAGAAGTTAAGCAAAACCTCACCAACACCATTCAAGAAGCATGGAACTCAAACGTAGAAGTAGAAGTATTCGGAGAGGAAGACAAGGAAAAATTCGAAGCATACAACCATGGAATAAGAGTAGGACTATGCACGGCAACGGAACAACCAGAAATAGATGATCTAGAAGAAGAGGAAAGAGAAAACTGCCGCAATCTATACGATCGCACACGGAAACTCCCAAAATCCGCAATATTCAAGGAACTAACACAGTTCGGAAACAAAATAAACATAATTGGAGCGGACGAAGACCGAGTCAGAGAATTCACTGACCAATTCAAGCTAGCATTCGGAGAGGGAAAATACTCACTACAGGTAGTAAACCCAGGAGACCCGGTAAGAGGCCACTTAGTCCCAGCACCGGAAAAAATCACCTACTACGTATGGGACGACACAGCGGATACCAAGGAAGAAGGAAAAGAATGGCTGGAAGGAACAGACGTACCAGGAGCAATAGAAAAACAAGAAGCCTGGGTAAGAGGAACCCCAGTACAGGATCTGGAAGCTGAAAGAGAAGAGTTCCTGAGCGAACACACAAATGTATCGTGGATAATAATGAGGTGCTATGAGGACGATCTGGACAACTGCCAACCCGACCCAGAACCAGGGTACGATAACGAAGTGGACATGGAGACCGAATGGGGAGACCAATCCATCCCTATCGCAGTAAGAACATTCAGAGAACTATTTGAATCGGACCTAAAACTACCTGAAGGAGGAATATACTTCACAAAAGGATTCGGAGAAGCAATCACAGGAGTAAGAATAGTGATAGTATCGGAAGAAGAAAGCGCTAGCGATGTCAAGAGCCTAATAGACGCTTACACTGAAGAGATAAAACCCTAAATGAAAAATGTTAAAAGGAATAAATGAGTAGGCAAAAATAAGGATGAAAAATGAATAGAAAAAGAATGCTCAACATAGGGCTGCAGGCAGCAGCAATACTAGTGATAGTGATAATGGCCTCAATGCCCCAAGCAATCGCAAGCATACACACAACGATAAAGTTGGAAAACACTCAAGTAGTAGACGCAGCTACATGGGACCCAATATACAACGCCAACGTGGAACTCACCTGCGAATCAGTTGAAGATGATGTAGAAACAGTTCACGGAACAACTGATATGGATGGAATAGTAGAGGTCCTAGAAGCAGAGGAAATAAGCGATGATTCGGACAGGGAAGGATCCTGCGGTATAAGCATAACAGCAGCCGAGTACAAGGACTTTGAAATCGAAAGAGATGACGATCAAAGAAACCTAAAATGGGATGAAAAAGGATTCAGATGGACCTCCGGCCTTACTCGAGACGTTCCAATGTGGCTCGCAACAGCAGTCGGAACTCTGATAACCAATAAATACGTCTGGGTATCAGCCCTGGCACTAGGTATAGCAGTCTATTCAACGAGCTTCATAACTATAAAGGCAGTGGGAGCAGCAGCTAAGATGAAAGGTCTTAAACTCGGGGGAACAGCGCTAGCAGCTATTAAAGGAGGTGCACTAGCGCTATCACTAAAAACCCTTGGAATATCGCTCCTGGTACTGGCCGGAGCTATAATCATACACCACTACGGAGAATTAATATACTGCACGCTAAAAGACTACATATGGCCGGGCGCGGACGGATGCCCACACACCTTTGAGAAGGACAGACAGGTATTCGGGCTAGAACCAGATCCGGATCAAATACCAACCCCGGAAGAACCCGAATACGCATCAATACCCAGAACAAGCTGGGGAATAGACTCAAGCCAGATTAGCGGAAAAATCAGCCGAATGAACAAACACCAACTAAACGATCACCTGATAGGCACAGCAATCGACCTCCAAAAGGAGGAAAAGACAACACAGATGATACACGTTGAAGAAACAGAATACGGGCACTCAGATTGCACAATAAACCCATCATACCCAAACAACCCACCCCAACCCGGAGAAAAAACACCAAACGGGGAACTAGATATAAAAAGAGATGAATTCCAGATAGTCCCGGGCTACACCTACCTATTCACGATGGAAGGAGAACAAGACACCTCAAGAGAGAAGAACTTTAAAATAACAGCGGAGAGAATAAAAGGAATAGATTTAGAGGAAGAAGAAAACCAAGACGAGCTAGAGCTAGAAAAAGTTACCATGACCATGCAAAATGCCAGAGGACCATGCATCTCCCGATACCAAACATCGGATCCACAAGAAAGGATGTTAAACCAGCAAATAGAATCTAGCGGAACCCTAACCTATAACGACACCTACCAACCAACATACCACTTCAAAGATCTAAAAGAAGAACACGAATCAGTTGGAAGGCTGGACAACATAGACGAATACGTCTACTGCGCGCCAGGAGATGAAGTAATAAATCAAGCTGAATGGGATGTGAGCCTAGTGCCTGATGAAGTGTGGTACGAAGATCTATACAACAAAGAAGAAACATACCCAAGCAGGTTTGAAGGAGATTACACCATGCCAGCGAAAAGAGAAGAAGAAATATCCACCACAAGCGCCTACGAATGCGGTGAAGATATTGATGGTGAACAGCTGTACTGTCCGGACGGAGGAGGAGCCCTTAACGAATACACGTGTATAGAAGAAGAACACTCTATATGCCTGGAAAAAGACAAAGAAGACGAAGTAGGAGAATACTGCGGAGGGACAAATGCCGTGGCCCACTTCTGCGATGAAGGAGACCAATGCATCAAAGGAACACTATGCGGTCCGGAAGGACTCGATTACGATGAAGAACCTCCAATCCAAAAAGCATGCAGAGTAAAGAACGTCACAGGCAAACTACCCTGCGACACCTACGTGGAAGAGGAAACCGTGATAGATGTAGAGGAAAACAAATACATACAAAGAGCCCCAAACAACTTTGGATGCGGTGAACCGGGCGCAAGTCAAAGGGGAGAAAGAGGAAAAACCTGTCCATTCGGCACGATATACGACCCTATGAGAGAAGGATGTATGGCAAACACACTGTACGAAGAATAAGAATTGCTTAACATCTAACTTACTCAAACCACCACTCCCAAAGAGAAACTCCTCCTTTTTTAAATATCCGTTACTTATACCTATACATGTCACCAATACCCCTAGTCTCACTACCAATAACAGCACTCAACGTACACCACTTAACAGCGGTAATGCTAATCGAGATGATCCCAGCCTCAATAATGGACCTGATACCCAACCTGGACCCAGGACTAAGCACATGGGACCTCATAATGATAGGAGTAAGAACAGTCGGACTCATCTCAATAATACACTTCGTCAGAAGCAGGATAACCAGCTCCACTTTAGCAACCATAACAACACTTGTACTAGCCTACCTCCTACTATTCAGATGGGCAACACTGTTCCTACCAGTACTAGTGCTAGTGATATTCCTACCACACGGACCGCTCAACCTAATATTCGACATAGCACTAGGAGGAGGAGGAGCAGGGCCGGAAGAAGCGAAAAAAAAGAAATCACAGAAAAAACGCACACAAAGAAAAAGAATGGGGTAAAGAATAAAAAACGAGGAAAACAAGATGAAAACAAAAACACTCCAAATACTAGCCTTCGCACTGTTCCTCGCAGTACCACCAATACTGGCAAAACTGTTCCCAAGAATCAGAATAATATTCTACATAATAGTAGCAATAATAATATACGCGGCAATCAGCCGAAGAATAAGAAACACACCGCTAAGAGTAGTGTTCTTCGGAATATGCATGTACATATTCCACCAACTATTCCTAATACTAGGACCAGGATTCATGTTCTACTGGGTAGCCGGAAGCCTGGGATTCGGATTCATATCCTCAATCATAATATTCGGAATAGGAGGACCGTAACACCACAAGCTAAATAAAAAAGAAACAATAAATAGATAAAGGTGAAAAGAATTATGGAAACAATGATCGCAGCGGACATGTGGAGCGACCTAAGACTCGCACTAACAATCATAGCATTCATATTCCTAGTGAAATGGAGCTCCGACGTGCTCGACAACAAATTTCTAGGAATAATAATAGCAGCGATAATAGCCTACCTAACCTTCTTCCAACACTACGAACTACTAATACTGGGAGTAATACTGTTCTTCGGATACCCAATCTTCCAAGGTATAGGAGAAGCCATGGGCCAAGATGACTAAAAGGTAGATAAAATGGATGAATTTCCCGAACTAGTAATGCTCTTGATAATATTCATAGCATACGTACAAGGAATAATATGGCTAGCAATAGGAGGACTAATAATACTAGTTATAATCACCAAAAGCCTCCTAGTATTCATAATATCAGCAGGAGGAATAGCAACACTAGAAATACTAGAAATACAGGAATACTGGTACATAATACTATTCATAGTCGCAGCAATAGTTCTAATAGGGAAATACAGAGAAAGGAGAAAGTCAGAATTCTCCTCCGGAGAAATGCTGGACATGCTAGACGAATATTGACAAATATATTCTAAAAAATAACCCTCTACCAATCCTCTGAAAGCTATTGCAAAAACATTACTTTTATAAAGGGTAGTGTGTACAACACACACTAGTAGTGTAACCACAGAACAGTAGTTACACAACAAGTGATAAGGATGAAACCAACACAGGTAAGACTAACCCGGAAACTCAGAGAAAAACTGGACAAGGAAGTAGCCAAAGGAATGTACCCAAATAGATCGGAAGCAATAAGGGACGCGGTAAGAAAACTCACACAAAAAAAAGGATAAAATGAACAAAACAACCACAGCACTGATATTCATAGCCCTAGGACTAGCATATCTAGGAATGATAAAAGTAGCGATTATAACAGGACTAGCAACAATACTAACCATATACACAGGCAAAAAACAGGAAAAAACAGGCTCAACAAGCCCAAGCAACTCAGAAGTAAAAGTACAGCCAATAAAAGTCAAGAGAAAATGGGAAGAAGACGTAGACCCGATATACCCGGACAGCATGAAGATAAACATGGATCCAGCGAAAACAGGTATAAAAGACGATCTGGGAGACTCGCTAGAAGGACTAGGAAAAATAATAGGAAACGTAGCAAAAGGTGTTAAAGATGAAGACTGAAGTATTCGGAACAGCACTCATAGCAATAATAGCAGGACTATACCTGGGACTAGTGAAGATATCCATGATAATAGCAGTATCACTCATAATAATAGGATACTCGGGAAAAACCAAAAAAACAAAGACAAAAACAAGTAGCCAAGATAAAACGGAAGAAACAGTGCTCCACCCAGTGATATACGAAGACGCTGGAGAACCTCCTAACCTCTATCCAGAAGACGGGAGCATAAAGATCTATCCAGACGGAAAGGAGAAAAAACTAACAGCAGGAGGAATGGTCTCATCCATAGGAAACGCAGCAAAGATAACCACGAAAGGAGTGAAAAAACTACTGGACTAGGTGTAAAAAAATGAAAAAAGAAAACATCCTGATAGTAATAGCGGTCGGAGGATTCCTGTACCTAGGAGGATACACCTCCCTGGCAAAAGCAGTCGCGGGACTAGCAATCCTAGCAACACTAATAACAGGAATTAAAAAATCCATCAAAAGCTCTGGAGAACAAGAAAAAGACAAAAGCTCAAACACAATGGATCCAATAGAGATAGAAACAACCAGGAAACCCGACTACCAGATACCAAGCGACATAATAATGACAGTATCACCCGACAAAAGCCCATCAAAACCCGGATACATGAAAGCAGTGAAGGGAGCATCGGAACCAGTAACCAAGTACATAGGGAAAAAATTAAAGGACTAAAAAACCCGAAGTGGTAAGATGACAAAACACGTGCTAATACAGAGCAATCCACCCGAAGAAAAAAAGATGAAAGAACACCCAATACTACCAAATCCCTTAGCCGAGCTGCCAATACAAGGAGAAAACCCGGAAGAAATACAGATATACAAAGAGATAGATACGGGAAAGCTATCCACTGAAAAAGAAATAATGGATCGAATATTCAGAGGACTACCCGTTACACTGAAAAAAGAAGAAGACTAAAAACCCCTAAGAATCAATCTTCCTCATCTTCTTTACCTTCAAGCTCCATCAATATCCTCTTATTAGTATCCAGAGCCTTCTGTTCAATATCCATCAAAGCAGAAATCTTGTTCTTAGCCTCACGGACTTCTTCATATACTTCCTGGTTACTAACCTCATGACTATCTTCGAGTTCATCCACCTTGCTAGAAATAGATTCAATCTGCTCTTCCATCTTCTTTAGGCTCAGCCTCTGCTCCTCAGCAGTACCTTGAACCTCACTCATCTTCTCTTCAAGATCTCCTCCTTCTATATCCTCAATACTCTGATCCATTTCCTCAAAGCTCTTTGAAATATTCTCCATCTTCTTTTCAACATCATTGGATTCTTCATCACCGCCCCGATCAGGTTCCTCTCCCTCGGGACTAGTCTTTTGAAGAACCGATTCAATCTTCTCGGGTTCCAGGTCCATCTGCTCCAAGTTTTTCTTTATCTCTTCCTTGGAAGCACCCGTCTCCCTCATCGACTTCACTATCTGTTCAATATTATTCTCTTCTTCCTCAGTCATTAAAACACCTTCACGGTAATAAGTTGATAACCTCAATATTAATAATCAGTCCCTCCTTATTAATCTAACCCGACTATATAGAGAAAGAACTGAAAGAAGAAAAAACCGCATTATATAAAACTAGAATCCCTTTATACAAAAAGATAGAAAAATAAAGATAAGTCAGAAGGTGGAAAGATGGAGCTCGATTTCCCAAGAGGACCATGGAAAGAAATATTTCAAGGGGACTGGACCGGTAACAAAATATTCCTGTTCAAGAACCCCGATCTCTACACGATAACAGTAGTAGAGGACCGAGAAGAAGGAGAACTACAAGGACTCGTTCTATTCCTAAACAAGTACTACGTAGTAGCTGGAAACCTATCCAAACTAAACACTGAACTGGGAGGATACAGTACCCTAATGGAAAAAAACATGCCCACAAAGAAGGGCAGGTTCTTCACCATATCAACCGGCCCAGAGTACGTTGAACCGGAAACGGAAGAGATAGATTCAAAAATAGAAGAGATGTTCTACTCACTAAAAGAAAAAGACAAAAAACTATACGAACTGAGCAAAGCACACGAAGTGGATCTAACGGAATTAAAGCACTCGGGAGAAGAATCAATCTTATTCAACAGACCAAATCTAATAAACGGATTACTACACCCTCAGAGAAAGGAAGAAAGAGATATAAAAACAACCGGACAAAAGATACTGATAGGTAAAAAACTGGACGGGAGAAAAGCGGAAGAGGACATAAACAACTTTCAATCCTCAATACTAATAGGAAGAGAAGAACAACTAGAAAGAGCCATCCACGTGCTACTTGAAAACTGCGTTCTCTCAGGAGTAAACGGAATAATCTTCGATGACTCCGAAAGATACACAAACCTATCCTCACCAAACATGGAGTTCCCACACCACGAATACCCTGACCTACAGCCAATAGGCATGCCAGTGAGAAACCTGGAACCAGGAGAAGTCCAAGTAAACCTAAGGCACCTGGACAGCAAAGGATTTAGAGAAATAATCAACGTGCCAAAAAAAGAAAAAACCGAAGGAGAATACGTGGGAGATACAACCGCCAGGATAGTGGACAGGATAATAAACGAGAAAGAACCCAGATCACTAAAAGACATAGAAAAAGAACTGCTATCAACAGAAGGAAGAGCAGAAGTGGAGAAATTCCATAGATACAGAGGGATAAGATGGATGAAAGTCATGAACCAGGTATACCCCGACTTCATAGACGGAGAAACTGACCTGAAATCACTCGTGTCCGCGTACCTACAATCAATGGGATCCATAATAAGGATAGACACCTCCGTACTACCCCCAGAAATGAAAAGAGCCTTCGCCTACTCATTCACAAGAACACTGTACGAAGAAAACAAGCAAGAAGGATTCACACAAAGAATGAGAGCAATGGTGATAATGCCAAAGGGAGAGATACACGCACCAAAAGAACCGACCGAAAGAATACAAGAAAACACATTAGAAGTTCTAACGGACGCGAACGCTTACGGAATAGGATACGTGCTGGGAACAAGAGACAAACTAGACATATACAAACCTTTAATAAAAAAAGCCTCAATGGTACAGAAATTCACCGGTAAGAAACAAGTAGCAATCCAACCAAAAGAAAGAAAACCATACAGAGTAAACCTAAGACCATACCTAACAAGCTAAAAAAGACTGGAGAAAAACTTAATCCTCCTCAGAACCCTCATCCTCTTCTAGTTTCTTCTCAATCTTCTCATCAATAAGATCAGCCACCTCGCTAGAAGTAAGGTACTTCAATGGATTCAAGGAATCCAAAACATAACTCATCTCATCAAGCTTGTCCTCAATGTTCTTCAAAGTCTCCTCATTATCCTCAACAGAACTCTTCAAAGAATCAAAATCCTCATTTAAATCCTGAACCGTTTCTTTAAACTCGGAAGAAACCGACTCTTCCTCGGATTTTTTAGCCACACCGTTCTCTTTCAACTTATCCAAGTCCTTTCCCAACTCTTTTATCCTCTTGTTATTACGGGTAACCGTCTTAGCCAAGATCTTTTCATTCTTCTCAATCGTTTTCATTCGCTGAGAAACCACCTTCATCTTGGAATTAAGAGACCTCAATCTCCTGGTCGATGGTGACGTGCCTTCTTCTTTTCTCCTAGCCATTAATATCACTTCAACATTCCGAACCAAGCGCCCCAGTAAACCAATTCCAGCTTGGCAATTAATTTTCATTAACAAAGGATCCGATACCGAACCCTTAAATCAATTAAGAAGCTTTACATATTAAAAACTAATGGTAGAATAAATAATAAAACAAAGTGAAACAAGATGAAAGCACACATCCTCGACATAAAAAAAGATGAAGAAAAAAATAAAGTGAAAATACAGCTCCTAAACAAAGAATCAGAGATAAAAAAACAAGAATTCAACCACTACTTCTACCTAATACCCAAGAACGAAGAAAAAATCAAAGAAATAAAAAAAGAAATGGAAAAACTCGAAGAAGTAAAATCAGTAAAAGAAACAGAGAAAAAACAAGGAAAAACACTGAAGATAATACTAAACAATCCAAATTCAGCTAAAAAAGTCAAAGAACACGCAGAAGACGAAGGACTAGGAGAACCAAGAGAATACAATATACCCTACAGGTACAGATACCTCATAGATAAAGAAATCTATCCACTAACCTACTACGAAGTAGAAACAGAGGAAGAAGAAATAAAGAACTACGAAGAGATCGAAGAATCAAAAGAAGAAACACCTGAACTGAGCAAATGCGCATTTGACATAGAGGTACATTCAAAAGGAAAACCGGAACCAGAGAAAGATCCAATAACACTAATATCGTACAAAGACGAAGAGGAAGAAAAAGTATTCCACTGGACAAAAAAAGAAGGAACGGAAAAACAAACCATCAAAAAACTAATAGACAAAATAAAGGAAAAAAACAAGAACGTGATCGAAACCTACAATGGAACCAGGTTCGACTGGCCCTACCTCGAAGAAAGAGCAAAACAAAACAATTTAGATCTAGATCTAGGAACCGATGGAACAGAAGTCCAAGTTAGAAAAAGAGGATTCGCATCCAGCGCAAAGATGTTCGGGAGAATACACTTAGATACCTACAAGGCAGTGGACTTCCTATCCGGAATAGGTTCACTCAACCTGCCCAAGAACACCCTGGAAACGGTTTACGAAGAATTCACAGGAAAGGAAAAAACCGAATTAACCCACCAACAAATACAAGAATACTGGGAACAAGGCGGAGAAAAACTAGAAGAACTAAAACAATACAACCTAGAGGATTCAATAGCCGCATACAAAGTATCGGAACAAGTACTACCACTATACAAAGAACTAACAAGATTAATAGGGTTACCACCCTACGATGTATCCCGCCAAAGCGCCTCAAACATGGTGGAATGGCTACTTGGAAGAGAAGCACACAAAAAAGACATACTAATACCGCGCAGACCGCGTAAAAAAGAAATAGAGAAAAGGCAGAAAAACCCGATAAAGGGAGGATACGTTAAGACACCGGAAACCGGACTACACGAAGACCTCGTGGTATGTGACTTCAAGTCACTTTATCCTACAATAGTTGTTTCTAAGCATATAGGACCTCTTAGCCTATGCAAAGACGAAGAATGCGAAGAAGAACACTACAAAGCACCAACAGGACAAAAATTCCATAAAAAAGGAGAATCATTAGTACCACAAGTAGTGGAAAACCTGATAAAAACCAGAGATAAGGTCAAAGAAAAAATAAAAGAAACAGAAGATGAAGAAGAAAAGAAAAGACTCGAATACAGATCACAGGCACTTAAAATAATTGCTAACTCCACCTTCGGCTACCTGGGATACCCCAGAGCCAGGTGGCACTCAAGACCATGCGCGGAAGCAATAACAGCCTGGGGAAGACAATACATAAAAGAAACCATACAAAAAGCAGAAGAAAAAGGATTCAACGTCACATATGCAGATACCGATGGATGCTTTATCAAACTAAAGAAAGAACAATCACTGGAAGACCTGAAAAAATGGCTAAAAAATATAAATAAAGAACTACCGAGCGACATGAAACTCGAATACGAAGGATACTACCCAAGAGGAGTATTCGTATCCAAAGAAAGTGGAAAAGCTGCGAAGAAGAAATACGCATTGCTAAGAGAAGATGGAAAACTAGAAGTAAAAGGATTTGCACTGGTAAGAAGAGACTGGGCACCAATAGCGAAGAAAACCCAGGAAAAAGTAATACAAAAAGTACTGAAAGAAGGAAAACCCGAAAAAGCAGTAGAGCACGTGGAAAAAATAGTTCAAAAACTCAAAAACAAAGAAATAGACCCGGAAGAACTAGTGACCTACACCACGATGAAGAAAAACATAGACAACTACGAATCAATAGGACCACACGTCACAGCCGCAAGAAAACTGGAAGAACAAGGATACAACGTAAAAGGAGGAACAGTAATAGGGTACATAATAACCGAAGGAAGCGGATCAATATCCGAAAGATCACAACCAATAGAGCTATTTCAAGGAACGAGATACGATGCAAACTACTACATAAACAACCAAGTAATACCAGCGGCAATGAGAGTGCTAAAAGAACTAGGAGTAAAAGAAAACAACCTGAAGTACAAAGGCAAACAATCGGAACTGAACAAATGGACATAGAGGAAGTGAAAATGGTGGAAAAAAATATTGAAAAATACAGAAAAGCAGGCAAAATAGCTGCAAAAGCAAGAGAAAAATCAAAAAAGACAATAAAAAAAGGAAAGAATTTTTTAGAAGCAGCTGAGGAAATAGAAAAATACATAGAGGAACAAGGGGGAAAACCAGCCTTTCCAGTGAACCTGTCAACCAACAACGAAGCAGCACACTACACACCAGGAAGCAACACAGATAAAAAATTCAATGAAGACCAAGTGGTTAAAGTAGATATAGGAGTGCACGTGGATGGTTACGTTGGAGGAGACACCGCATACACAAAGGACTTCACAGGGGAAAACTCGGAGCTGGTGGAAGCGAGCGAAAGAGCTCTAGAAAACGCAATAGCCCTGGCAAAAGCGGGAAGAAAGGTAAGAGAAATTAGCAAAGAGATACAGGAAACAATAGAAGAAAGAGGATTCAAACCAATAAGAAACCTATCCGGACACGGACTTGGAAAGCAAACAACGCACAAAGACCCAACCATACCAAACGTGGAGACAAATACAGATGAAAAACTGAAAGAGGGACAGATAATAGCAATAGAGCCATTCGCATCAACAGGACAAGGAAGAGTAAAAGAAGGAAAAAATACAGAAATCTATTCTTACAATCAAGAGATCCAGGTAAGAGGCAAAACCACGAGGAAAATAATTGAACAAGCTAAAAAAAGATATAGAGAGCTACCTTTTGCAAAAAGATGGATCCAGGACCAATACCAGGAACTCAAAATGAAGATGGCTCTAAAAAACCTAACCAACAAAAAAGCCTTAAAGGAATACCCCGTACTAAAAGATGATGAGGGATCACTCGTATCACAGGCTGAAAAAACATTAAAAATAGAAGAAAAAGGATGCGAGGTGCTAACTGATTAACAAACCAAAAACAAAAGAAGAAGAAATAAAAAATCTACTACTCTCCACAACCATCCTAGCCCTACTCACAATAGGCTGGATATACATCTACAGCTTAAGCGGGATCACATTCGATCTGCTCTTCCAAATATCAGAAGCACTGGAACTGCTCAGAATAAGCACAATACTTTCCCTAGTAGTAGCAGGAGCACTGCTAGCAACAACACTCATGGTGGCTCAGTACTTCAGCAAAATACAAAGAAAAACAAATTCAATACTGTCAATAGCCCTAAGCACCTCTATCTCAATAGCAGTACTAACACCTGTACTCGAGAACCCACCAGTATTCGTGTCGATGATGATGTTCTATCTATCCGGACTGATACTCGTAGTATACCTCCCAATACCAGAAAGAAAAGAAGGAATCCTTAGCACCCTTACTTCAGGATGGAATACCGGCAAAAAAGTAATATACTTCCTGGGACTAGGGGGATTCATAGTAACCCTGCTAATGACCTTCGCTACTCTAGAATACCGTCAAGAACAAGTAAAGGGCTCACTAGTAGACCTAACCCAAGCCCAAGTAGGACAAATGGACCTGGAAAGAATAATGGAAGAAGGAATGGCTATCGGAATGGACCCAGAACTAACAAAAGAAGAATTCGAAGAACAATTAATGGAAGGAATAAAAAATCTAGGAATGCCAATGGAATATTCAGAATGGCAAGCGCTAACGGAAGAAGAACAAGAATATTTGATAAACCAATCTTATCAAGACTATCAAAAAGAAGCGGAAGAAGGATTCCCCGAACTTATGGACTCCCAAATGGAAGAAAGGATAGAGGACACAGTAGTACAAATGTTCGTGGAGATACCAGCATTCAGAATAATGTTGGACATGCTACCAATCCTAACCGCAGTGATAGCCTCATCCCTAATAGTGCTCTACGGAACCATATTCATACCACCATTCTTCATACTGGGAGCATACCTAATCCCAGAACAGGAAGAAAAGGAAGAAGAACCTGAAGATGTAGAAGGAAGGATAGAGGAAGAGAAGGAAAAGGAACTAGAGATTGAAGATGAAAAAGAGGATGAAGGTGAAGAAGAAAAAGAAGAGATAGAAGACGTAGAGATGGAAGAAAAAGAAGAACCAGAAGTGGACTACGAAGAACTAGCAGAACAAAAAATATCTGAGATAAA
>SL_8KL_010_SEDDRAFT_10000217_pt1 | contig 48918 bp, 53 predicted proteins | sample SodLakKL_010_SED_4_FD_11160 | JGI IMG/M metagenome (IMG submission 11160)
GTGTTTTTTGGTTCTCTGCCTAACTTTTGATGGTTTTTCTCGCACTTTGAAGAGCAGTAGAAGAAACTCTTTCCAGTTTTATCCACGACTATCTTTCCTTCGCCCTTGTCTATCTTTTCACCGCAGAATGTACATTCCATTTTATCACTTTTTTACCTTCCACCGGATTCCATTTCTGTTTCTTTGAGCATAAGGATGTCCCCTTTCTTTACGGGACCCATCACGTTTCTCGTGAGCACTTTACCTTCGTCATGTCCTTCGAGAACCTTACATCTAACTGCGGTGACATCACCGACACCGCTTCTACCTAAAATCTGAACTACTTTTCCTGGAACAGCTTCTTCTGCCATAGCGCATCATTTTACTCTGTAGTTTTTAAAGTTTTTACCTCGTCTACAACCTCTTCTATAAGACCTTCTGCGTCCCCTACTTCAGTTATAGCTGCCGAGGCCGTTTGGACCGTAAGGCCACAAGCTCTACCAAGCTCTTCCTTCTTTCCTACGAAGCTGTAAGGAATCGACTTTTCCTCACAGATAGCTGGTAGGTGCATTACTACTTCTGGAGGATCGACATCTTCGGCTATTATAACCAAGTCTGCGTTGCCTCTTTCAACAGCCTTTGTTACCTCGTTCGTACCGATGCTGAGCTTCCCTGTAGCTCTTGCTGTTTCAAGTGCTTCAAGTGTCGTATCTTCCAGTTCTTCTGAAACGTCAAACTTTACATAGTCTGTCATCCAATCACCTCTCGTTTTTTATTTCATCAGTGATTTTCATCTTTTCGGAAACCTCTGATTCAAAATGAGCTAACATTTCTATGGGAAGTAAATATTTAAAAGTTTAGAGAGAACCCACCTGAAATAAAATATCTTATTTGTGTGTGAACCAGAACTTCGCCTTTTCTCCTTCCTTCTCGTCCAGTCTCACGAATCCAAACCTCTCGAACTGCAGAACGTTGCCTTCTTCTTCATCCAGAACGTTTTTCTCTACCATTCCTTTTTCCGTCTCGGAGCTTGGCATCACGACCTCTCCTTCGACTGTTTCTCCTTCTCCTTCAGGAAGCCAGTGTATCTTTGCCATTTCCTGTATTATTTCGTCGTCTGCGTATTCGCATTCTTTGCCATCTTCAGGAACTTCTATGTTGTAAAGTCCTTTGAGCCTGATCGTTTCGCCACGGTTGGACTCAAGATCCTCTCTTTCGACGAAGAACGCGTCGGAGACTTCCAGCTCCCTCGTACCTTCTTTTTCGGGATGCACCGGAAGGTCTACTTTTCCTTCTTTATCCGCACCTTCCACATTTATCTTTACAGGATCCTTCACGAAGAAGTATCTGAGCGCTTCGGGATCAACGATCTTCCTGTTGATGCTGGTGAACTCTTCCATGGAGACCTCGGCGTTGGAACTCTTTACTCCGTATTTCTTTATGAGCTTGTGTATAGCCTCCGGCTGGAATCCACGTCTCCGTAGCGCTCTTATCGTACCTAGCCTCGGGTCGTCCCAGCCCATGTACTTGCCGCTTTCTATACCGTTTCTTATAGTGCTTGTAGAGAGCACTGCTCCCTTAAGGGATAGAAAGCCGTGGTGGGCTGTGTTCGGATACTCCCAACCCAGATGTTCGTAGAGATGCTTCTGGTTTTCCGTGTTTGTTGAGTGCTCCTCAGCTCTGAATATGTGCGTAACGTTGAGTTCGTGGTCGTCTATTGCCGAAGCAAAGTTGTAGAGTGGCCAAACAACGTAGTCCTGTGAAACGTGTGGATGGTTATGATCCTTCAGTATTCTGAAGGCGGGCCAGTCCCTCTGAGCCGGGTCCTTGTGTTCTATATCTGTTTTTATCCTCACTACCGCATCGCCCTCATCGTAGCCCCCGTCCTGCATTTTGTGCCATCTGTCCACATGCTCTTCTGAACCTTTAGTTCTGCAGGGGCATGGCTTACCTTCGTCTCTGAGACCCTTCCATTTTTGAGGATCGCAGGTACATACGTAGGCTTTCTCTTCTTCCAGGAGCTCGTAGGCGAACTCGTAGTATATGTCGAGCCTGTCCGACGCTTTTATGATCAGATCAGGCTTACAGCCGAGCCATTCGAGGTCCTCCTCTATCCACCTGTAGAACTTCTCTTTTGGTGACTTCTCCGGGCTCGATGGATTTGTGTCGTCGTACCTGAGTATAAACCTCCCGTTGTTTCTGTTGGCGTAAATATACGATAGGATGTAAGCCCTGCTGTTGCCGAGGTGGAAGGGTCCGTTCGGGTTTGGAGCTGCCCTGGTTATTACGTTGCCTTCCTCCTCACCTGGAAGTTCAGGCAGTTCTTCGCTTTCCTCCTTTTTTGTTTCTAGGACGACACCCATTTCTTCTGCCCTTTCCTCCTGTTCTTCCATTGGAAGGTCGTTAACTTCCCCAACAACTTCCTGTATCTTTTCTATTATGTCCTTTGGCTCTACATCGTGGTCGGACATGACTCCTCCGAGAACAGCATTTACATTTGCCTGTCCGTCGTGCTGTAGCGCGTTTCGAAGCGCGTACTTCCTTATACTTTCCTTTACTTCTTCATTCATATGATCATTCCATAACTATTCCGCAGTATCCTACTATAGAGTCTTCGTTCTTCGATACCTCATAGGAAGTCGAGTAGTCAAGGAGTTCACCGCCGCTTGATAGGTCCTCGAGGTAGTAGAGAAGCGCAGATATAGGACCTACACCACATATCGGCGAGTCGTACCTTTCGACCGTGTCAACGAACGTTTCAGGAGAGAGCTTTTCTATGGCCGAAGCCGCTTCGGTGTCTATCTTTTTTATGTAGTCAAGCTTCTTTCCTATTCCTCCGCTAACAGGCCTGTAGCCGTAGGAGGTCCCGAAATGGGTAAAATCAGAGGATGCTAGCACCACGAACTTCTCCGAGGTTTCTTCTTTAGCCTTCCTTATAGCCTTTCCTATATCTCTTCCTCTGTCGAGGTCGTGTTCGCTCATAGAAATTGGAACGAAGTTAAAGTCTCTGAACTTTTTCTGTAACCACGGAATTTGGACCTCTATCGAGTGCTCCTGATTGTGTGCCGTGTAGTCGTCCTCGAGATAGTCTGAGTTCCCCAGTATCGCTTCGGCGAGCTCAGTGTTAATTCTTGCGCCGCCGAGAGGCGTTTTCCACAGTCCGTTTGTCATTATTGCTTCCGATGTCCCTTGCTTCGAGTGGTTGGGTCCCAGTATAACGAAAGTGTTTGTGTCCTCCAGTATGGATTCGTATACGTGGGCCTGAGTTTTGCCGCAGTACATGTAGCCTGCGTGAGGGACAACACCTCCCAGAACATCCTTCTTTTTTACGTCTGCTCTCCTCGAGAACTTGTCTATCATTGATTCTATGTCACCGGAGCTCCTAGGATAGAACTGTCCAGCAGCGGCTGAGTTACGTATTATAATATTCAAACACCCTAGAATAAATTGGTCTTGAGATTAATAAATATAGAAGCCTACTCCTCTTCGCCTGTGAAGTCAGATAGTTCGTATCCAAACTCGCCTTCCTCTATTTCTTCCTTCTTCTTGAGGATTTCCCTGGTGAGAAGATAAAATATTGCACCGAGGCTCTTTCTACCCTTGTTGTTCCCTGGAATTATAAGATCTACGTAGTCGAGGTTGGTGAAGCTATCACAGACAGCTACAACAGGAATCCTCTTCTTTATCGCTTCCGAGACAGCCTGCTCGTCGATTATTGGGTCCACGACGACAAGTACGTCGGGTTCGGTGTAGTCGTCGAAGGATGGATTCGTTAGAGTCCCGGGCATAAATCTACCGTATTCCACCTCAAAATCAGTCGCTTCATCGACGAGCTTGAGAACAGGTACTGCACCTTCCTTCCTTCCGGCGAACATTATCTTGTCGAATCTACTCAGAAAGGACGAAGCCACGTCTATCCTACTGTCGATCTTTTCTATGTTTATTATTGAGAGACCGTCGGGCCTGGTCTTGAAAATAAAGTCCTTCATCTCCTTGGACCTCTTCCTCATGCCCAGATGTACTCCTGAATCGACGTACTTTTCTCTTTCCATTAAATCAGTCATGATACCCAACTTATTGTTGATAAATTTAAATATCTTACCGTCGTCACTCCATCTTCGGAGGCTCTTTGTGTTTCACTGTCAGTGGAACTACGCCCTCTTCAAACTCCTTTCTCGCTGTCCCTATGGGGTCCATTCCGGCTTCTTCGTCTATGAGAGGCGGTGCACCCATGGCTATCTGCAGAGACCTTGTGGAAATTATCCTGGCCTTCTCGAACCGGGTCATACCTTCAAAATCAAGAAATCCCATATTTTCACCTCATCCTATGTACCTGAGTTTCTCCTCCTCGTCGTCGCCACCTTCCATCTGTTTCATGCTTTTCTTTTGTAGGCCTTCGAGTTTGTTGAGGAAGTCCTCCATCTCTTCGACCTTTTCCTCCATATCTTCGAGAGGAATTCCGATATCTAGAATATCCGAAACTATCTCAACTACGCCCTCAGCTGACTTCGGATCTGTGAGTATTGGGAAACCTGCGGTCTCACCCATAAGGCAAAGACCTTCCATTCCTCTCTTCTTTGCCATTCCCAGGAGGAGTCCTGTTCCACCTACAATCATACCTATGTTTGAGTCCGTGTCCTCAAAGTTTATACCGGAGCCCTCGAACTCGTCTATCATCTCACTATGGGTTACTGCTCCCAGGACCTCGGGACCTTCTTCCATCTCTTCGCCGATATCTCCTGTGCTGTAACCACCAAGAGTTATTATTCTGCTTACGTTGAACTTCTCCGCAAGGTCTAGGACCTTCTCGGCCACATCGAAATGGCCACTGCTACCTTCTTTTCCTGCCTGCGAGTCACCTATAAGGAATATTAGATCCTTACCATCGTCGTTATTCCAGTAATAGAACTCGAACTTGAGCAACGATACCTCGTCGTCGTCTATTAGAACTATAGGCATGAAATGCGAAGAGTAAAGTTCAGCGAACTTTTTTGTATCGAGATGTTTTATCATGTACTCTGCTGCTATCCTTCCTACGTTTCCTATCCCCGGTAGTCCTTCTATTAATACAGGATCTTCAAGATCCGGTTCCTCAATTATATTCAGTTCGGTTTCCATCTTATCCCCTATTAAAGCTTTATCCTTCCTTTTTAAGCTTTTCCTTCCTTCTGTGTTTTCCGTGCTTATCTTCAGGTGAAAACGGGCCTGGTCGTGGCTCCGAGGTGTCTTCGTCGCACTTTTTGCATTTTGATCCTAAGGTGTAAATTCCACAGTTCCTGCACTTCTTTAGCTTCATACCAGGTAGCTTTCTGTGCGAAAGAATTTAAATCTTCACACGTTTCTCACTTCACAGCTCTGTACGTACCTTTCTGCTATCTCCTTGAACTTCTTAAGCTTCTTTTCAGGAAAGCTTTCGAGGTCGCTGTAGTCCTTGTCCAGGGTGTTCTTCGTTTCGAACTGTTGTATGTAGAACTTCTCAGCACCTTCTATCCTCTTCGCTATCTGGTCTATTGCCTTTTCATCGATGATAGTAGGGACAGCTGTAGTCCTGAACTCGTATGAATCCATGCCTAGGATATAATCAATGCTTTCTTCTATCTTGTCTCTGTTGACCTTTACGCCACAGGCCTTTTCGTACTCCTGTACAGGTGCCTTTATGTCCATGGCGACGTAGTCCACGAGCCCTTTCCTTACTACCCTCTTCAGCTCACCTGGTACACTTCCATTTGTGTCAAGCTTGATGTCGTAGCCCAGTCCCTTGACCTTCTCCAGAAAATCGAAGAAGCCGTTCTGTATCAGTGGCTCACCTCCCGTGACTGTAACGCCTTCGAGCTGGTCCTTCCTCTTCTCGAGGAACTCAAACACCTTTTCGGAAGGCATCTGACTTGCTTCTTCTGTGACGAGCTGGCTGTTCTGACAAAAGGGACAGCGGAAGTTACAGCCTATGGTGAAGACTATACAGGATATCTTGCCCGGATAGTCCGTGACTGTGAACTTCTGTAGCCCGCCTATTTTCATCAGGAAACCTCGGCCTCAGGAGTTACTTCCTTTGAGTAGTCTGATCTGTCTTCGAACTCCTCCTGCTTTCCTGGATTCCACTGTTCCTTCGGTCTAAGGTAGCCGACTACCCTGGAGTACACTTCACACTTGGTCCTTTCTCCCTCCTTCTTACATTTGGGGCAGACCTCCTTTTCTCCGGAAAGGTAGCCGTGTGTTGGACAGACAGAGAAGCTCGGTGTTAGCGTGTAGTACGGAAGACTGTAGTCTTCGGATATCTTTTTGACTAGCTTCTTCGTCGACTCGATGGAAGGCATCTTCTCACCTAGCCATGCGTGGAAAACCGTACCTCCGGTGTACTTCGTTTGAAGAGGTTCCTGGTGGTCCAGCGCTTCGAACAGGTCTTCTGTTTCTCCGAACGGGAGCTGCGTGGAGTTCGTATAGATCGGTTCGGAGTCACCAAGTTCCGAGGTGTTGTAGACCTTCATATCAGGGAATTCCTTCTTGTCGTTTCTAGCTAACCTGTAGCTTGAACCTTCTGCAGGGGTCGCCTCCAGGTTGAATATAGAACCTGTTTCCTCCTGGAAGTCTGCTATCTTCTCCCTCATGAACTCGAGGACTCTTTCAGCGAAGTCGTGGCCTTCCTCTGTGCTTATTGAAGCGTCCTTGAGGTTCAGTGCTGCCTCGTTCATCCCTATTAGTCCTATTGTAGAGAAGTGGTTTTCCCAGTAGGAGCCCTGTGAATCCTTTATGTTTCTAAGGTAGAACTTGGAGTAGGGATAAAGTCCCTTTTCGGTGAACTTCTCAAGGACTTCTCTCTTGAGTACAAGGCTGTCCTTTCCTAGCTCCATGTGCTCTCCCAACATCTCGAAGAACTCGTCCTCGTCCTCGGATAGGTAAGCCATCCTTGGGAGGTTCATCGTTACTACACCAATTGATCCTGTGAGTGGATTTGATCCAAACAGTCCACCTCCCCTCTTCTTCAGCTCTCTGTTGTCCAGTCTCAGTCTGCAGCACATGGATCTGGCGTCGTCAGGGCTCATGTCTGAGTTAACGAAGTTTGAGAAGTAAGGTATTCCATACTTTGCTGTCATCTTCCAGACCGGGTCGAGGACCTCATTGTCCCAGTCGAAGTCGTTTGTTATGTTGTAGGTCGGTATCGGGAAGGTAAAAGGCCTTCCTTTTGCGTCTCCTTCCATCATGACTTCGGCGAAGGCTCTGTTCAGCATATCCATCTCTTCCTGGAACTCACCGTATGTCTTGTCCTTCTGCTCCCCGCCTATTATGACAGGCTCGTCCTCCATCATTTCAGGAACTTCTAGATCCATCGTAAGGTTTGTGAAAGGAGTCTGGAAGCCTACCCTTGTAGGAACGTTCATATTGTACAGAAACTTCTGCATAGCCTGCTTTACTTCATCGTAGCTGAGATCATCGTAGTGTATGAAAGGAGCGAAGTATGTGTCGAAGTTCGACACTGCCTGTGCACCTGCAGCTTCACCCTGTAAAGTGTAAAGGAAGTTAACCAGCTGCAGTAGAGCTACGTCGAAATGGCTAGCAGGTTTTGACTCTATCTTTCCCCTGACGCCTTTGAAACCATTAACTAAAAGGTCCTTTATGTCCCATCCTACACAGTAAGGGCCTAATGTTCCTAGATCATGGATATGGAAGAAACCTTCGTTGTGCCTCTTCCTTACTTCAGGCGGGTAGATCTTCTGCAACCAGTACTTTCTGATTATCTTGTCTGTTACATGGACGTTCAGGCCCTGTAGTGAATAGCTCATGTTTGAATTTTCCTTTACTCGCCAGTCGTTTTCCTTTACGTAGTTTTCTACTAGAGAAACGTTGCTCATAAGCTCATGGAACTTCCTGAGCTCTTCATGCTGGCTTCTGTATAGAATATATGCCTTACCTGTCTTGTAGTGGCCGTTTTCTACGAGAGTTTTCTCTACATTGTCCTGTACCTGCTCGACGGTAGGAATTTCATTTTCACCAAGCTCCTTTTCCAGTCTTTCAACTACTTCATCTGAAAGCTTTTTGGAGAGATCCTTGTTTGTACCACCAACTGCCTGCGCAGCCTCCCATATCGCATTTGTTATCTTGCTTTTGTCGAATTTTTCAATGGTACCGTCACGTTTTTTGATAGCTTCAAAACTCATTGGAATCACCTTTTGATTGTTTTTATTTCTTTTTCTAAGCTTTCGAGATCGAAAGATTTGTAAACCGAAGCGAAACGTATGTAAGCCACCTTGTCCAGATCCTTTAGCTCCTCCATAACCAGGCTGCCTATCTCTGTTGAATCGATTTCGTTGATGCCCTTCCTCCTTATCTTCTTGACGACATTCCTTATCAATTCTTCTACGTCCTCATTGCTTACAGGCCTCTTCTCACAGGACTTCATTATTCCCTTCTTGAGCTTGTCCTGGTCGAACTCTTCTCTGGTACCGTCCTTCTTCACTACTCTCACTGAAAGTTCCGGTCTCTCGTATGTTGTAAATCTATGCTCACAGTCCTTGCACTCTCTCCTTCTCCTTATGGCTGTGGAGTCAGAAATATCACGGGATTCGAGAACCCTGGTTTCGGATGAGCATGTTGGACATTTCATCTTATCATTCCCTTTTACTATTGGTCTGTGACTACTACATGTTGTGGCTTCAATTTAAAGAACCCACTACATGTGGGGACTCAGACAAGGAATAGTCTCCTTTCTATTTAAGCTTTTTTGTGGAAGAAAACATATTTATGGAAACAAGTTTTCCTAGAAATATTTCAGTCAGTATATTAACCACTATAACTTCTGGAGCTCAAAGTCATTTCCCTGCAGCTCCTCCTCTAACTCTTCAATGGACCTTTCAATGGACTTCTCGGCCTCCTTGAGGTCCCGTGCCTCCTTCTTTATCTCGTACTCCGGGGCAGAGATATACCTGAACTCTACACCCTGGGAATCCATAACCTTGTTGAGAGCTTCCTTTATAATTTCCACACCTTTGGGCTCAGGTACTTTCAGATTGAATCTTTCCGTAAGCTCCTTCTTCTTACGTCTTATGTTCTCTTCGCCGACTTGCTTTATTTCGCCTGTCCAGTCTTCTTCTAACCCTCTCTTTTGAAGCTCTTCTTCACCTTTCCTGACAGCTATTTCAAAGGGCTCCAGCATATCCTTGAAGTTTTCCTGAAGCTCGTAGCCAATTTTATCGTAGGCTTCATCAAGTGAAAGATCGTTGTCCTCTGCGAGACTCTCAAGAAATTCCTCACCCCTTTCATCTCTTTTCCATGTTTGCATCCTTCTGTTCTTGTCTCTGTCACTTACCTCTTTGAGGGAGAGATCTATCTGGTCCTTCTTCTCTCTTACCTCCTTGACTCTACAGACAATCTTTTCATCGACCGAGACCCAGTCCCTTATATCACGGACCCACTTCTTTGCAATTTCTGATATGTGGATCATGCCTTCCTTTTCGTATTCCTCAAGCTCCACGAAAACAGAATTAGGATTTATTTCCTTTACTGTACCGATAACTAGCTCCCCTTGTGATGGGAAGTCCGCCTGCCTTCTTACCACCTAATCACCTGAATACCTCTTCTATCTTGGACTGGATTTTTCCCATTCCACCAGTTGGATCACAAAGTGTGGATTCGCAGTCAAGACATTGTACAGTATTGGTAGGCTTATTGAATATGACCTGCTCGTTTTCACACTCCGAACAGGATATCTTCAGAAACTTTGATTTCGGTTCTTCTTTATTCATAAGATCACCTTTCTATTTCAAGTCTCTTTACACGGAAGCCCTTTCCAATGGTCTGTTCTTTGCCACATTCCTGGCACTCGTAGCGGAGGTCAACCCTCCTCGTAGGCTTCTCGCCACTGACCTGCTTTGAAGACTTGCCACTGTTTCCGTAACCCTTCTGCCTTCTTCCACTCTTCCTTTCGCCCTTTGAGTTTGCTGAAGGGTTCAGCCGCGGTCCCTGACTTTCTCTTCTTACCTTGTGCTCTGTGTGCTGGTCACATTTTGGGCAGTATTTCCTTTGTCTTTCAGGTATTTTCATAGTTTCACCTTATTTTTTCGGACTGAACTTTGTGCAACTTTGAAACTTTTAAATCTATCGCTCCAAGTTAAAGGCACTTCTTAATACTGTTCCGACACTTTTAAATATGAACCCGGTGAAACCATGCCAGTTGATATACTTCAAAACGAACACGCAGAGGAAGAGCTTCCTGAACAGTTTGAGCCTTACGTCAAGGAGTGGTTTAACGACAGGTTCGAGGAACTCACACCACCACAGCGCTACTCCTTCGACCTTATCCACAGGAACGAGAACTCCTTGATCTCTGCTCCCACGGGAAGCGGTAAGACGCTCTCCGCCTTTCTGTCGATACTCAACGATCTGTTTCTCCGTGGCGACAGGGACGAACTGGAGGACAAGGTCTACGCTCTTTATGTTTCACCGCTCCGGGCTTTGGGTAACGATATACAGAGGAACCTGAAGGTTCCAAGGAAGGAGATAAAGCAAAAGGCCGAAGAGCTCGGCTACGAGGTCCCTGAAGTGAGGAGCGCCGTAAGGACCGGTGACACACCCTCCAAGGAAAGGCAGAAGATGTTGAAGGAGCCGCCGCACATACTGATAACGACTCCTGAAACACTCGGAATAGTTCTGAACGCGCCCAAGTTTAAGGAAAAAATGAAGAGCCTTGAGTACGTTATAGTCGATGAAATACACAGCATAGCTAGCGGCAAAAGAGGCTCACATCTTTCCCTTTCGCTGGAAAGGCTGGAGAGAATGTGCGAAAACGAGCTTACGAGGATAGGACTTTCTGCTACACAGGCACCAATTGAGGAGATAGGTAAGTTCCTCGTGGGATACGAAAACGGAGAGCCGAGAAACTGCAACGTTGTTAACACCACAGCTTCACAGGATATGGATCTACAGGTTCTTTCCCCTACGGAGGATCTTATCCATACACCTCCAGATGAGACTAATGCAAGGATGTACGAGAGGATACACGAACTTGTCCAGGACCACGAGACCACGCTTATCTTTACTAATACTAGAGCAGCTACGGAAAGAGTCGTCAAAAACCTGAAGAGAAAACACCCGGACAGCTACGGTGAAAACATCGGGGCCCACCATTCCTCGATGAGCAGAGAAAAGAGACTTGAGGTCGAGGAAAGTCTGAAGAGGGGCGATCTCAAGGCAGCTGTAACTTCTACATCCCTCGAGCTAGGTATCGATATAGGTAACATAGATCTGGTCTTGCAGCTGTCTTCACCCAAGGGCGTTTCCCGTGCTATACAACGCATAGGACGCTCAGGCCACAAGCTTCACGAGAACCCCAAAGGTCGTGTTATTGTCATGGACAGGGACGACGCCTTGGAGTGCACGGAGATGATGAGGGCTGCGAAAGAAGAGGAGCTTGACCGCGTGAGAATACCAAGGAACTGTTTGGATGTCCTGTCACAGCATATAGTTGGGATGGCCTGTAACAGGAAATGGAAGTTCAAGGAAGCTCTTGAGACGGTCCGTAAAAGCTATACTTTCCACGGACTGTCTGAGGAGGACTATGAAAAGACTATGAAGTACGTCGCAGGGGAGCACGCTTCCCTGGAGGATCAGAACGTCTACGGGAAGATATGGATAGACGAAGACGAGGACGGCGAACGTGTATTCGGTAGGAGGGGAAAGATGACAAGGGTTATCTACATGACAAACATAGGAACTATACCTGACGAGTCGGCCTTCCGAGTTTTTACTAGAGGTGACGAGAGACTGGTCGGGACGCTAGACGAGGAGTTCTTGGACAGGCTTACAAAGGGAGATGTCTTCGTCCATGGAGGCGAAACCTACGAGTTCAAGTACGCGAGAGGAATGAAGGTGTATGTCGATGAAAGACCTGATAAGTCCCCTACCGTACCTTCATGGTACTCCGAGATGCTTCCACTTTCCTACGATTTGGGTAAGAAGATAGGAAGACTCAACTCCAGGATAAAAGGCATGCTTGAGGAAGGTAAGGGGGCTGATGAAGTCAAGGACTGGCTACTGGATAACTACTACCTTGATGAAAATACAGCTTCTTCTATAACCTCCTACCTCGAGGAGCAGTACAGGTACGTGGGTGAAATTCCTACAGACGATGAGATAGTAATCGAGAAGAACAGAGACGGTGAAAGGCTTTCCCTTGTATTTCACACTATTTACGGCAGAAAGGTCAACGATGCCCTCTGCAGAGTCTTCGCAAGAGTCCTCTCCGAAGAAGTTGGCTCAAACGTAGGTATAGTCGTAGACGACCACGGCTTCGTTCTTATCTGTCCCGAGGAGAATGTCGATGTAGATCAACTTATGAATGGGGTCTTCGGGAGTGATATGAGAGAGACCCTGAAGAAGGCAGTCAGGAAGACCGAGCTTATGAAAAGGAGGTTCCGCCATGTCGCTTCAAGGGCTCTTATGATACTGCGCAACTACAAGGGTAACAAACTTTCCGTTGGAAAACAGCAGATGAAGTCACACTTTCTTCTCTCTGCAGCTGAAAAGATTGACAAGGAGTTCCCTATAATAAAGGAAACCTACAGGGAGATAATTGAGGACTATATGGATATAGAACATGCTGAAGATATCGTAGAAGGTCTGGAAGAGGGGCAAAAGGAATACAGGGTTATCGAGACCGACGTACCTTCGCCCTTTGCCCACAACCTCGTTCTTCAGAACCAGAGCGACGTGATGAAGCTGGAGGACAAGAAGAAGAGGCTTCAAAATATGCACGAAAGGGTCATGGAGAGGATAGGTGATACGGATTAGGATTTTTGACAGGTTTGAGACCGTAGGTAACTACCCGGCTCTCTACATAGATGATATCGATACGCTTGTCCTTTCGGACTTTCACCTTGGTATGGAGTCGCTTTTGGCAGATTCGGGTGTATACATGCCTAAGTTTCAGCTTGAGGAGCTGAAGGAGGAGCTTGATGATATCTGCAAGGAGAAAGAACCCCGGAGGTTGGTGATTTGCGGCGATGTAAAGCACGAGTTCTCGGAAGCTTCCAGGGGAGAAAGAGAAGAGGTAAAGGAGCTGGTTGAGTTTCTCAGTGGAAGGGTCGAGGAAATATTTCTGGTAAAGGGAAACCACGACAACTATCTTATCTATGCTGTAGAGGACTACGATAACGTTCGGCTTGAGACCCATTTTCTGATTGATAACATTTTATTCATCCATGGCGACAGTGAAGAGGTTTTAGAAGGTAAGGAATTCGATTTTCTTGTAATGGGGCATGAACACCCTGCAGTGACCCTTGAGGATGAGATAGGAGTTAGTGAGAAGATTCCGTGTTTTCTTTACGGTGAAAATGAGAGTGAAGAGAAGATTATAGTTCTACCGGCTTTCTCTAAGCTTGCCGAAGGTTCCAGAGTTAACATCACCGATGAGGAACTGGCTTCACCAGTTCTTAGTGAAGTTGTAGATGTCGGGAGCATGAGAGCCATCGGAGTCGATAGAGAAGCTGGGCTATTCCACTTTCCTGAATTAAAGGAACTGAGCCTTGATTAAATATCTGATTCCTTTGCCTTTTCCTTATCTATAAGAAGCTCAGCTACATCATTTGGTAGAGTAACTATATCCCCCTCCTCCAAAGGACCGTACTCGTTGTCATCGGTGGCTACAAATCTATCTACACCGTCGGTTATACGGACAAGTTTTTGTCCTTGAGAGGTCTCAACTTCCATCTGTTTCTCTTCACCGATCTTCCTGGTCTTGACCTCACCCTTATCTTCCTCCTCTCCTTTTTCTTCTTCTCTACTTCCTTTAACTTCCTCTTCTACTTTTTCTTCTCCTTCCTCCGTTTCAACCTCTTCTTCCGTTTCCTCCGTTTCCTCCTCGGAAGTTTCCGGCTCCTCGCCTTTCAGTACTCTCTCGAGAAGATTCTCTTCGAGTTGTCTTAGATTCTTTACTGTGCTCTCAAAGAACTCTTTTTCCTCGGGCAGAAGGTTCTTCGAAACCTTTTTACTTCTTACGGAGTGGAGAGCAAGCAGTAGAATTTTCCTCCGCCTCCTTTCAAATATATCTCTCACGATACTTTTGACGTTTTCTATTTCCCTTATGAGTGCTGAGTCCCTCTTCTCCTCGAACTTCTCCTCTTTCCTGTTTATCCATTGGACGCAGGTACCGAAAAAGTCGTCGGGAAGCTCCTGTAGCTTCTCGTTTTTTTTCTCCTTCCTCTGGAACTTCCTGAAGGTCTCGAATGTTATAGCGCTGTCCTCTTCCTCTGACATATCTTAACATTTTCCAGTGAAAGTTAAATAACTTATTTCTTTTTGAACGGATAGACCATGGGGTTCTTTATCTGTATCTCTTCTGTCCCTTGCTTGCACTTTTCGTCTGGGTCGCAGACTCCGAATGACTTGTAATAGAGGTCGTTGTCGCAAGATGGAGCCACAATTTTCCTGTCCTGTCTCTTGAACCATTTAATCTGTGTATTTATGTAGTTCTCACTCAGCGGCGGATCGTTTTTATCGTTCCATTCATCCAGCTTTTCCTCGACCTTCTCCCAGTCCCAGCTCATCCTCCTCAGGAAGGTTATCAGAATAAACACACTTCTTTTCCTCCCGTCCGAAAGGCCTTCAAGTATATGTTTTATACAGGGCGGGAACCTCTCTTCAGGAATTGGATCCTCGGGCTTTATTTCATCTACCTCTTCCTCTCCGTCTTTGTCCTCTTCCTTCTTCCTCCTCTTGCTCATCCAGTTCATCGCGTCGACTACCAGGTCCTTGGCACACCCCTTCTCCACATCCTTTATGAAATCCCTTCCTAGTTCAACGTTTTCAGGTTCGGCGTCTTCCATCTCGAAGCCGTCTATCTCCTCCTCCTTTAAAGGATACGAAACCAGCCATGTGCTGTCATGCAAGGAGTAGGGCAGCCTGAAAAGATGTCTCTTTCCCCAGTCCTTCTCGACGTCTACGAAGGCAAAGGGCGTCATTCTATCTGCATGCCCCTCCAGCTCCTCCGAGAGCTTGTGGAACGAGCCCTTGAGGTCTATCAGGTCCTGGAGAAGATCTGGTTTTATCTCTTCTCTAATGAAGGTCGCTATAGCCTGCGGTATCTCAGGAAACTGTTCTTCGGTCCTTTCGAAGTCGACCTTTTCCGGAAAGGCCTTCCACGGAACGACTATGTGGAAACCTCTTCTCCCGGAGAACTTCATGCCGTAGTTTTCTATTCCGTAGTCCTTGAGAAGGTCTACAATCCTTTTGAGGGCCATCTTTGCACCCTCTAAGCCTATGTCAGAGTCTATATCTAGAATAAGATCCCAACCCCTTCTAAGCCTGTCCATGTCATCCTTTCTCATCTTCGTGTCGAGCTTCATCGCGTTCTTCCATCTTTCCACAGAGCCATGGAAAGCTACACAGCCCTTTTTCACCATTTCCTCCAGATCGCTTGTGTACTGAAGAACGTTTGGCCTTGAGGTATAGCCTCCACTGGATAGCGTTCCACTTACCTCTCTGTTTTCTGAAGCGCTGAGTATAGAACGGACTACCTCTTCCTTACTGTAGTAGTCTATAACCTCCTTTCTATCCATTTCAACCGCCCCGAATCAGATCCCACACTCTAGTCCTCGACACGGGGAGCAAGAACAAAGGATATCTTTATCTGACCTGGCTCCTCAAACTTCAGCTCCATGGGATAGTCGTTTCCAAACTTGAGAGAAGCCACGTCGGATATCTTTGAGGCCTTGAGCATCTTCTTCAGATATTCTAACGGGTATCTGCTTTCCGTCTCTTCATCGACCTTTATCTCCATTAGATCTTCAGAACCTTTTCCTGTCTTCGCTTCAACGCTCCCTGAGTCACTGTCGGCTACAAGCGTGAGGCTTTCCTTCTCTGCCTTGAAAAGGACGGAGTCTGCGACGATCTCTGCATCGGCTATTCCTTTACTTAGAACCGAGCTCTTCAGTTCCATCTCTGCTGTGAAATCAAGCTGCTTGGTCTCCGGTACCTCTCCTTCTGATATAGAAAGGAGTGGCATCTCGAAGTCCCTCTTTGTACCGTCGCCTATTGATATCTTTAGTCTGGACTCGTCCTCTGAAAGCTCAAGCACCAGACTATCGTCTTTCTTAGCTCTTTTGAGAATGTCCAGCAGACTTTCAAGGTTTACGCCTATCTTCGTTTCTTCATCGCATTCGAACTCTTCAAAGGCGTCCTTTTTAAGTTCGAAGTCGACTACAGCTACTGTAGCTCTGTCTGCAGCCCTCATGTAGAGGGATTCTGAGTCTATCTTGAAAAGTCCCTCATGGATTAGTTCCGATATAGTGTCTACAGAGTTCTTCAATAGTGAAGGATCCGATAGCTTTGCTTTGAACATCTTAACACCTTCTGTAAATATTGATTGAAGTAGTTATATAAGTCTTTTGTATACCGAATCAGTCTATGTAAAGTTGTAGCGGAACCTCCGTATTCTTCCTGAGCTTCTCTATCTCTCCTTCCAGTCGTCTGTTGTGCTTTTTGGGATTTTTCATAATTTTTTTGTACCTCTCTTCGAGTCCGGGATAGTTCTTTCTGATAATTCTCTTTATAACTTGCTTCCTTTTCGTATTTAGGTTTTCGACCTGGAAGTCGTAGACATAATCTTCCACTCTGTTCAGTATTTTCTCCAGATTGGTTATACCCTCCAGCCAGGGACCAACGTGCACGTAGGTAGGAATTCCTTCTTCCTCCAGCCTTCTCAGAGCCTCTATCCTTTCGTCTATTTTAGAGGCTCCGGGCTCCCATAACTTCCTATCACCTTCACTCAGAAAATTTATCGTGAAACCAATGGACAGACTTCCATGGTCGAACCTCTTCAGGATGTCCATATCCCGGAGTACAAGGTCATTCTTTGTAAGTATACTTACGTTGAAGCCGTTTTCTTGGAGTATCTCAAGGATTTCCCTCGTAATTTCATATTCCTCTTCCAGGGGTTGGTAGGCGTCGGTTACCGAGGACAGAAGCACTGAACCCTTTTCTTTTTTACGAACCTCCTTATCCAAAACTTCGGGTGCGTTTACCTTAACGTCTACAAAGCTTCCCCAGTCCTCTTCGTGCCCGGTGAACTTTTTCATAAAGACTGCGTAGCAGTAGGCACACGAATGTCCACATCCAGTGTAAGGATTCAATGAGTAGTCCAGTCCATAAAGCTTCGTATCCGATAGAACGGATTTGCATTCAACCTCTTTAATTTTCATAACTAAAGGTCATTTTCAAGACTTAAAATCCTTTTCACGGACTATTTGCTTCTCGTTGGTGTCGCTACGGCTCTTATTATTTACTTACTCGGCGGTTTCTGACGGACACAACCTTTAAAACCTTCTCGTCTGAAAGTTTGGTTATGTCCATAGAAAAGGAAATAGAAAAAACGAAGGAGAAGCTAAGAGAGACGCCTGTGAACAAGTCCACGGAGACTGAACGCGGACGGCTGAAGGCGAAGATAGCACGACTTAAAGAAAAAAAGGAGCAGAAGGAGAAGGAGAGCCAGGCCTCAGGACAGGGCTATGCCGTAAAGCAAAGAGGCGATGCAACCGTTTCTCTGGTTGGTCCTCCCTCTGTAGGTAAGTCCACCCTTTTGAATAGCCTGACGAATGCTGATTCTGAAGTGGCTGGGTACGAGTTCACAACCCTGGAAGTAGTTCCTGGTATGATGGACTACAAGGGAGCTAACATACAGATACTGGACGTTCCGGGTCTTATAAGCGGCGCTGCCGAGGACAGAGGCGGCGGTAAGCAGGTTCTATCTGTCGTAAGAAGTTCGGATATGGTAGTGCTGGTAACAGATATAGAAAAAATGGAAATGGTCGAGGAGATGGAAGAGGAACTGTACCAAAACGGAGTAAGGCTGAACAAAGAACCTCCTGACATGGACGTGTTTGAAAGGGGTGAAGGCGGGATAGAGATATCGACTACAAAGGACGTGAACCTGGACGAAGAGACTATGGAAAAGGTTTTGAGGGATCATGGCTTCGTTAACTGCAAGGTAGTTGTTAGAGAGGATGTGACCTTGGACGAGTTCATAGACGGGTTGATGAACAACAGGGTGTATATGCCCGGTGTTGTATGCCTCAACAAAACGGATGATATGGATGAAGGCGAGCTTGAGCGTCTGAAAAACGACAACGAGGACTGGATCTTTGTCTCCGCTGAAGAGCATGAAAACCTGGAAGAGTTCAAGGAAAGGTTATGGAAAGGCCTTGGGCTTATGAGGGTTTACATGAAGGAGAGAGGAAAGGAACCTGACAAGGACGAACCTCTTATAGTCTGTGAAGGTTCGACCGTGGAGGAAGTAATGGACGAGTTAAGCAAAGATTTTACCGGCGAACTGAGCTATGCCAAGGTCTGGGGTGAAAGCGCAAAGTTTCCGGGACAGAAGGTCGGGGAAGACCATGAACTGAAGGACGAAGACATCTTGGAACTGAGGTTCTAGACAAAGGACCTTAGGTCTTCCTGTTTCTCCCTACTTTTCAGTAGCTTGGAAACGGAGAGTCACTGGCCTAATTCGAGGTCGAACGCTTGTTTCAGATGTTCGGACGTCTTTTCTCTGTTTTCAAACTTTATTGGTTTCTTTTCCAGGGCGTTCCTCACGGACTCGCGGACGTTCCAGACAGTTCCGATTCCTAAATATTCCAATGACCAAAAGGTACTTAAACACTCGTGAGAATAACGAAGGCATGGAAGAAAAATACAAAGAAGTTCACATATGGGAATTTCCGCCTACTGAGATATTTATTCGCCTAAATGATGAATTCAGGAAGAGGATATTTTCTATTATTAAAGACAACTTTGTAATCAAGGACTTTGTCTTTCTTATCAATCAGAGGGCCGAAAAATACGGCATTGAACGCAACTATAATACATCCAATTTTCGTTCTTGGAGAGTTGGACTCAAAAAGACTAAAGAGAAAACAATCGAGGTGAATATTCCATTGTGGGTCCTGATAGAAATTTCAAAACTTCTTTCAGATTCTTCTAGCCCGGACAATAAATTAATGAAAAAAGCAGAAAAGGAAATAGAATACTATGCTGCTTCTGGAAATTCGTTGCGGGTGAACGACCCAAACTTACCGGTGCTTTTTACACCTGAAATGGTATCAGTACTTTTCCATTTCTGCGGTGATGGTCATATAGGGACGGGCACCGATCAATCTCACTACAGACAAACCAATACAGTTAATTTGAAGAACTTCGAAAAAAAGTTAAGGAAATGTTTTGGAGATTTTGAGGTCCGAATCTACGAAAATAGTAAATTGTTAATACCCCGTCCCATTACACAATTCTACATACACCATTTTTATGAAGGTGAACTCTCTTCATCCATAGGAATTCCTGAGCACATTAAAACTCTTCCTAAAAAATTTCTTGTTGCCGGTTTGGCCGCCTTCATAGTTGATGATGGTCATATGAGCGATGCTTTAGAAATATATTCTAAAAATTGTGAACTTGCTAAAGATATTTTTCAAATAGCCCGGAAGCTGGGCTATAAAACCTCTATAAATAAAAAGTATAGATACGGTAAATTTGATACATATAGGTTGATTATCTCATTGGAGAGTCTTCCGCAATTTTATAAGGATATCAAGTCGCTTTCCAAGGAATTTCCGACTTGTGACCTGGCGTCTAAGATGGCTTATTTAGAGCAATTCATCCGCAGGAAGAATAGAAAATGGGATAGGAGACCACCTGGGAAAACAAAAGAGTTGATAATTAAATTTCTGGAGAAAGATTTAAACACAGCGAACGAACTGGCTACAAAATTAAACATACGCCCAGCTTCTCTCAGAGAGCACCTCTTGCATTTAGAAGAGGAGAATTTAATAAAAAGGGTTGGTAAGGACGGACGAAAAGTTATATGGGAAAAGGCATAATTATTTCAAATTTCTTAAAAAGCTCCCCAATGTTGTTTTCTTACGAACTTTCTGAGTTATTTTGTCTGTGATTCAAAGATAAGATTCGATTGTCCTTTGCTTTTCTCTGGTTTTGAGTAGCCTCGAGACTGACACCCATTCATCTAAAGACAGGTCTGTTAGTTGCCTGATGAATCCCAACACTTCCTCAGAAGAATTAAATTTTCGGGGCCTTGCTCCCAGAGCGTTTCTTATAGATTCTCTCGTCAACCAGACCCCTACAGGAAGTATGTATCCCGGTCTCGCCTCCCTCAGCACAAGGACACCGGCCTGCCTCCTTTCCTCTTCAAGTTTTTCGAGTACTGCGAGCCTAGCAGCGTAATAACACCCTCCTATGGAAGCATAATCGTCTCTCCCGTCGAACTCCTCATGGTCTCCGAATATCGTTATTGAGTCCTTTGAAGGATTCCATGTCGTCTCTGGGTAGAAGGCTTCTATTAGCTCGTAGCGCCAAGTTTCAGGAGTAAACACGACTACCCATTGATTGTCAAGGTAGTTGGTTTTATATACGCGCCACTCGTTTATCCTTTGATACGTTTTAACGCTTTTCCTCATGTCTTTACCTAGAATGTCGTCCACAGCTGTTATACTCCACCTGGTTGGTACAAACTTTCTTTTTTCCTTGATTCCGGTTCCACCAACTGCAAATATATCCTGTATTCTTGAGACAGAAACGCCTTTGCTGTATAATTTCTTCACGGCTTTGTTGGCTTTGAGGTCTTTGTCGTAGAACACCTTTTCCAGGCGCTGGTCTGAGCTCATAGTTCCTCTTTTGAATGATTCCATGGGTCCGGAAGGTCCATGCGGCTGCGACCTTCCATCAAGCTTCATGGATTCGTTGAGATTCTTCTTGAACTTTACCTCTGTTTCGGCAGGTTTCTTTGACAGAGCGAGGTATCTCAGTTCCTGCTCGTCCCTTCCAATATTGTTTATCTTCACGTCGCTGGTGAGCTTTTTCTTCCCTCTTGCAAGATTTCCTCTCATCTCTATGATATCGTTCATTTCTGCAGTTCCGAACCACTTCTCAGGACGAGAATAAACGGACGTATCGCCCTTTTCAGGAGGAACGAGAGGACCAACGTTTACCTTCGGGTAGTTGTACCTTCCAATAAAAACAGAGGGCGGCGAATTACCTTCTATCTCCTTGGTATCGAACTTTTTCTTCTTCTCGTCACCGACCTGTGAGTAATATTTCTGTAGAACGGGACATTTTTCCTTACCACAAAGCTTCTTGGTTCCGCGGCATTTCAGGCACATGTTCCTGGCTTTAGGGTCTAGCTTTGGAGCTACTTCTTCAGAAAAGGTCTTTACCTTCTTCCTTGCTTTCTTCGCACTTACCTTCTTTACAGGAGTCTTGCCTGGCATAGTTATATTTATGTCGGTGAGACTTTTATCTTTAGAAACTTCAATCCCTGAGCTCTTTCAGTCTGTCCTTTGTCTTTCTGTAGAGTTCTACATCGAAGTCCTCGAAGTCCTGTATGGCTTCTCCGTCCATTGAGCCATTTGAAGGCCTTCCGACGGCCCTTACAAGACCACCTTCATCGAACTTTCCTAAATCCTTGGAAAGATCAAAGCCTATGTCAATGCTTCCCGTGCCGTCATCGACCACTACTTTGGTTTCGCCCTTGTCAACAACGGTGCCTATTACAGCTACCCTTATATCTCCTTCCTCTATGTTTTCGATTTTTTTGTGTACTGCAGGCGCCCTTCTCTTATCATCATCCCTCGGAATGGTTATCACCTTCCTCTACATCGTCATCTGTTACGTTTTCATCGACCACAAGTTTGAGGTCCCTGCTGAAGGACTCGTCTACTTCGCTGTCTTCCTCGATTTCGCCTTCGGCGCCAGACACCAGTATTAGAGCTGCACCCAGAATTATTATTACGCCGGCAAGTAGCCAGGGCTTTACTGACTTTACTTCTAGGTTCTTGATAGTTTTTACCTCGCTTGCTTTTTCAGAATCCTTTTCATGGACCTGTGATTTGTGGATTTTTACACCTTTCTCGGAGTCAAAGCTTTTCCCACATTTGTTGCATTTAGGCATAGATTAACTTAATCAGTGGTCGTTAAAAAGCTTTAATGGAACCTTTATTTCCTTTAAGGTAACAACAAAGATTTTATATAGCTACAGGGTAAATATGAAATATCTTGAAAAGGATTTTCTCTGAAAGGTTGTTAGGAGGTGAAAGCTATGGCTTTGAAGTGTGACGTCTGTGGTTGTGAGCTTGATGGGGCTAACCTTGGTTTTGTTAAAAATCCCCGTGATTCTGAAAAGGTTACCAAGTGCAAAGGTTGCCATGAAGTTAACAGACCCGAGAAGGAAAGTAGCTACACGCTTCTGTGACTAAGCACCTGCCTCCATAAGAGCGTAAAACGGCAGAAGGATAAGTTGCTTGGGGTGAATTGCCTCGCCGAATAGTAGCCATGTTATAAAAATAAACACAAGTCCTCCTAGAAACAACTTGATAAGCTTTCCCATTAGCCCAGACTTTGAATTACCATCTTTCAGTATTTTTACCATTGAAAGTGTATTTTCAGCCAAATACCTCATCTATTACCTCCTCTTCCTTTGATTTCTCCTCTTCTTCCTCTTCCTCCGTTTCCTCCTCGACTACGGTGTATCCTTTGAACCTAGCTCCCTTTATTGTGGTTTCCTTCTCTTTGATCTTTCCTTGTCTCATCATTTCATCCAGATTTTCCTCCAGCTCCACCTCGTCGACTTTCAGAGCAAACTTCTCTCTCAGTTCATCACGTATCCTTGAAAAGGTCGGTAGCCCACGGATCCTCTCTATACCTTCCTTTATTATTTCATGGTCCATTTTACCTGGTCTCGCTGCTGAAATAATACTGGCTAGTTTTATTAATTTGGCAGGATTTATTTAAGTTATGCAGGAGATTCTTTCTGAACTCGACGATATAGCAGGACAAGTAGAGAGGCTGGAAAACAAGAGGAAGAGACTGGGGAACTTTCTCCAAGAAGTTAAGGACGCAGAGATAGAAGGAAGAAAGATTCCTGAGAAGAAGATATCTATAGAGGTGGAGGAAGCAGATCTGGACGGTGAAAGCATCTGTGGCATAGACGGAGGCCTTCTTAAAAAGTCTTACCATGCTGTTGACCTGGTCCTAACCAAGGCTGTAGCTGTGGTATTTGAGTTTAAAGATGGGTTAGAAAACGTAAGCTACTTCCCCAGTTCTCTGCCTACGCCTAAGCTCTCTGTTTTCACTGAACCTCTTTCAAGGGAGGACTTTTCTCTGGCAGCCAACCTTGAGAGGATGGAGATAGAAGCCAACGTTGCGCTGAAATCAATGGACAGGGAGGATCTAAGCCTCCTTATAATGGACGGTTCTATAGTACCTCATCCCTCAACCAATCCTGGCGATAGTTCGGATGTCGAGGAGAAGTTTGAAGAAGTTGTTGAGATATACGACAAAATTTTAAGCAACCCACCTTGCCTTCTGGCAGGAGTTTCCGAGGATTCCAGGTCAAGGAAGTTCTCGAAGATAGTTTCCGACGATATACTCGAAAGGGTCAGAAGCGAAAAGAAAAGGAAGCTTAAGGAAATTCTAAAGGGAACAAGAGATACTAATCTTCTGTTTCATGTATTGAAACAAGGTGAGAGGACATCTTATTTCCGATACTGTGATGATTTCGATAAGTCCTATCTTCCAAAGAGTATACTTGAAAACATATACTCTTTTTACCTCAAAGCTACGAAATACGACAGACCTCTGAGGGTCGACTTCTACGCTTCGGAGGACCCTGCTGAAACAGCCGACAGAGTAGCTTCAAGGCTTCTTTCGCTTTCGGCCGACAATGAGGAGTATGCTATACCGACTGTTCTTATTGAAGCAGACAAGAGAGCAAGCCTGAAGGAGGAGGAACTGCAGTTCATATATTCCTCTTTACAGGACAAGGTCGGCGACGTACCTTCGCTTTACAAGCTTAGGAGGGACGAGAGACCTTTCTAAAGATCCTCGAGCTTTCCAATATAAGTTCCATCGAGAAGGTGAACCTTTGATTCGTCTACATCCATAGCTTCGTTTTCCAGTACAGGTCCTAAAAGATTCTTCCCCTCTTCTTTGTTCATAGGCATCCCGGTTAAAAGCTGATTGAAAGCCGGAAGTATTATTATCTCTTCCAGGTCCACGTCCTCTTCATATTTCCCCTCGATAACCTTCCTCCTTGTCGGGCCTCTTACCCAGCAGGGAACGGTCGAAGAAAATCCGAGGCTGTCTTTGAATTCAACGGCAGGATGTGAATGGCCTCTTATGAGTATCTCTGAGTCCTTTATCTCTTTACCTGGCCACGACTGACCGTGGTTGAAGTAAAACTTACCTTCCCTGAACCCTTCTGTGGGCGTTATTTCTACATTTGTGCCTTCCACCAGTTTCTCTATATTTCCGTCGTGATTCCCCTTTGTTATCTTTACCTCAACCCTTTGCGAAAGGTCCTCAAAGAACTGCGGAAGCCTTTCTTTTTCTGATACAGAGGTCTGTGGAACATTGTGTTTTACGTCGCCAAGAAGTATGATTCTTTCGGCTTCGGTTTTCCCAATGAGGTTGTTTATCCTCTCCTTCTGTTTGTCTACTCTTGGTGGGATAGAGATACCTTTTTTGTATATTTCGTACTCCAGGCCGAGGTGCAGATCACTTATAACAAGAGTTCTCTTGTCGGTCTCGTCCAGGAGGAGAGCTGGCTTTTCCTTTAGAAACTTCATCTTTCCAGCCTTTTGACTTCCTGAAGCTTGTTGTCTTCGACGGTAAGCCTGTAACCCATAACTTCCTGTGAAGCTGCTGCATTGACTACCTTTGTGTTCCCGACCGTCGAGACACCTTCTGCCTCATGCACGTGTCCGCACAACCACGCCATAGGCTGCTTTTCATCTATGATTTCTCTGAATTCCGGTACACCTATTCTCGCTCCGCTGTGTACTTCGTCCCTCGCCCTTTGAGGGGGCTCGTGCGAACCTACTATGACCCTTTCCGGGTCAACATCCTCGAACATCTCAACTACCTTTTCCTTGAGGTTGGGGAAGTGATGTGAACCTATCATTGCGAACCTAATTCCATCAAAGTCGAAGCTGTCTGTATTTTTAAGATAGGGGAGCTTCTTCATCCCGTAGTCCCTGTTTCCAGGAATGAATGACTTCTTCTCTACGTCGAGGTTTGTCACGAGCTCTGAGAAAAACTTCTTCGACATGAAGTCACCCAGACCGAGAAATACGTCGTAGTTTTTACTGTTGACCTCGTCCAGAACTTCCCTCAAGAGCTTCATGTTTCCGTGCGGGTCCGCAAGCGCAAATATCTTCATTTCGACACCAACTTCCAACTATTTTTTCCCTCAAGGTTTTATATATTGCGGTCAGTTCCCACGGGCTCGTAGTTCCATTTTTCCAATTTTTTCTTTATATCTCCATAGCTCTTGCCGCAAAGCATGCCACCAGCTATAAACTCCTCCTGCGTGACATCTGCAAGGCAGAACTCAGGAGGCTCAAAGTTCTCCTTTTCTTCCTTTGTGTCAAATTCAAAGTCCACGAGAACCAACCCTTCAAGCTTTCCACCGAAGACGTCTATTTCGGCCGTCCTCTCCTTCCAGTCCATGTAGTATCGGACTTTGACAAGCTCCTTTCCCTCTACTCCCTCAAAGGCACGGAACTCCTCCTCGGTGAGCGGTATAGTATACTCGTTCTGTGCCGATGCATCACCGTCCTCCGGCTCCTTCTTGGTTATCATGTAGCTGTCTCCTTTCATACGTATCCTTATAACAGGATGTTTCATATCTGCAGGAACGTAGATGTCCTTTATCCTTACCTTCTCACAACCTTCTAATTCAGGAAGGTACTTCGCCAGAAATGTACGCTCAAGTTCCAACATGTTTCCTCTAACTTCTTCCATTAATTTAATGTTTTATATTTTGCGATCAAGTCTGTGTTTGAAGATTTGAGCCTTGGTATACTTCTGTGGTCCCTCTCACTCCTCAAATATAAACTCAGATATTTCCCTTGTGCCTTTCCTTTGTTGTAGAATTTATGTTTTTAAAGCACGCCTTCACTTCTCTGATCTATCCACTCCAGAAGCGGTCTCAGTTTTTCGTTCATCTCTCTTCCGTCTTCTGTGAGTATATACCTGACCTCCGGTGGATTTGTGTCCTTCACCTTCCGCTCCACCAGGCCGTGTTCCTTCAACTCCTTCAGTCTGTTCGAAAGGGACTTCGGGCTTATACCGTCCATGGACCGCTCCAGCTCGTTGAACCTGTACCCCTCTTCTTTACTTCCGAGATGGTTTACTATACACAAGGTCCACTTCTTTGATATGAGATCTAAAACTCCTTCCGTCGAACATAGACAGACGCTGTCTTCGCAGCAACATTCCTCGTTCTTTTTGGACATCTGTTCACCTGCTTTAGTTTTTCCCAGTACCTTTACATTAGTTAACTTCTGGATTTAAATACTTCACTTTATATAGTAGGTTACTGTGTGATACCATGTGCGGAACAGACTGCAACTGCGGCTGCTCGTGTGGATGTTCTTGTGGCTGCACCTGCGGACACCACGGCTGGAGAAGGTTCAGGACTGAGGAAGAAAAAGCAAGGAGGCTCCAAGAGTACAAAGAGGAGCTAGAGAAAGAGCTCAAAGCAGTAGAGGAAAGACTGGACGAACTCCAGTAACCCCTTTCTTTTATTTTAGGCACTACATCTCACCCTGACCTTTCTAAAGACCTTAGTCACAGCTTCAAAGTGGAGAACTCTTACAACACAGTCGCCCTTAACTTAAACTACATATTGTTAATCTTCAACTAATGAAGAACCAAAGCATTTGTAAATGAGAAAACTTAGTAGTATGTTATCAAGGATTAATATGACGGAACAGATAGGAACAGTTATTTCAACGCCCGATGGGCCTTCTGCGTCGCAGTTCAGCTTCGTCATCGACGAGGACTCAGGTGACATTCCGGTCAGACAGAACCAGTTCATAATGCTCGGCTCCGAGGAAGGAAGGCTTATAGCCCGCGTCTCGGACATCTATAAAACCAATCGGTACTTTGACAGAGCAGAGTCCGTCCGCGAGTACGAGCGTAAAGGCAAGAAGCTAACTGAGATTTTTCCGGCGGAGAGATGGGAATACCTCGTGGGTGAGGCAAGGCCCCTCGGAGTTTACAACGACGGTCAGATAAGGCGCGCTACCTTTCCGCCGTCGCCTGGAACCGAAGTTAAGATGATAAAGGAGGATATACTTTCTGATTTCCTAGGCCTGGACAACGAAGACGGTCTTCATATAGGAACGGTAGGTCACCATGAACTTCCTGTCAAGCTTTCTATGACGAGGCTTCTCCAGAAGCATATGTCCATACTTGCTCTCTCTGGTGCAGGGAAGTCCTACCTGACTTCTGTAATGATAGAGGAGCTTCTGGACAGAGACGAGGATTCGGGGCAGGTAGGAACTGTAATAATAGATACACATGGCGAGTACATAGGCTTTGGAGACGATGAGAAATACAGGAGCAGAACAAGGGTTGTTAGAGGCAAGGACTTCAAGATAGGAGCCTCGAACCTGACACCCTCTTTGTTCTTCAACCTTAAACCAAACCTCTCAGGAGCACAGAGGAGGGAGATAGGGAGAATCTTAAGGGAGATAAAAAAGGACAAGTCCGGTGAGACCTACAGCCTTTCGGACATAGCGGACTATGTTGCCAAGGACGAGTCCATAAAGTCCTCAACCAAAGAAGTTCTCATTTCTGAGATTTCTCAGTTGGAGAGAACAGGACTTTTCGGAGTCGCGGACAATCCGCCTGTGGAGGATCTTGTGAGTCCTGGTGAAGCAGCAATAATAGATATCTCTGATCTTACTTCCTTGGAGGAGAGGCAGATGCTCGTAACCTACCTGGCCAGAAAGCTTTTCTTCAAGAGACAGAACAGCGAGATACCACCATTTCTCTTTGTCCTCGAAGAGGCTCACAACTTTGTTCCTGAAGGCAAGAAGAGGAGAAACGCTCTTTCAAGGCCTGTTATACAGAGGATAGCCCGGGAAGGAAGAAAGTTCCATTCCTCTCTATGCCTGATATCACAGAGGCCTATAAAGCTGGATACGACGGCGCTTTCACAGTGCAACACAAAGATAATAATGAGAATCACAAATCCCTACGACCAGGATCATATAGGCAAAAGCAGCGAAGGCCTCACAAGTGACGTTCTTGAAACCATCTCCTCTCTTCGGGTAGGCGAGGCCTTTGTGGTTGGTGAAGCAGTTAACTACCCTCTTTTTGCCCAGATCAGAGAGAGAAAGAGCAAGGAGAACGAAAGGGGTATGCCTCTCGAGGAAGCAGCTAAGCAGTACATGGATGAAAGCGAACAGAGGGAGGAAGATGCAGAGTCATTCATGTAGCTAGGTTATCTCTTCTACTTCCGTTGGTTCGTCTCTGTGCTTGTCTCTGTTGAGCTTGTAGAGATGCGAACTTGCGGCGTTCTCCATGGTTTCGTTGTGGGTTATCAGGAAAACCTGGTCAACGAACTCGGAAACACTTGTCCTCAAAAGTTCCGAGAGGTCCTTTACAGCCTGTCTGTCTAAGTTGTGGGTGGGCTCGTCGAGGACAAGCCAGCGTAGATTGGGAGCTAGGACAAGGGCAAATGCAATTCTAAGGGCAAGGCATGCAGAGGTCCTTTCACCACCTGAAGCTATACCTTCTACGGACTGCCAGCTTCCTTTGTTTTTGAACTGGAGCTCGTAGTCACCTTCCTTTATAGTAAATCTAAGATCTGAAAAGTCGTCATATGGATATAAGCTGCCCCATACTTTGGTTAGAGTGCTGTTCACGGCTTCTATGAACTTTGTTCTTAGCTGCTCCTGCGTGGAACTTAAAGCACTCTTGAACTTCTTTAAATCCTCAATCAACCCTTCAGAACTCTTTATTTCTTCTTTGTACTTCTCAAACCTTTCCTTCCTTTCTTCTAACTTCTCCTTCTCACCCTTCCTTTCTTCCATGATCTCCTTCTTGTTTTCTGCCCTCTCCTTTATCCTTTCCCTCTCACCGGAAATTTCATTCACTCTTTCCTGTTTCTCTTCTATCTTTTCGCGATCGAACTTTTCCTGCTTTTCCTCCAACTCTTCGGATATATTCTGAAGTTTCTCTTTCTTCTCCTTGAGATCCTCCTTCTTCTCTTCTAGTTTATCCAGAGACTCCTTTTTCCTTTCAAGACTCCTTTTTTCTTCCTTCAGATCCTCCTTATTTTCGTTAATTTCCTTCAGCTTTGCTCCTTTTCCTCGATTCTGCTCTCCAACTTTTCTTTCTCTCCGGCTAGTTTTGAGACCTTTTCTCTCCTCTCTTCTAGTAACTCTTTTTTGTGATCCCCGTCCAGTTCCTTGTCGCATACAGGGCACTTACCTTCTACGCCCTTTATCTTCTGTATCTTCTTCTGAATCTCCTTTATCCTGATCTTTCTGTCCTTTTGCTTGTCCTCCAGATCATCTAAATCTTCTTTGATTGCTTCTTTTTCGTTTTCAAGCTCTTTCAACTCTTTTTCCTTCTTCTCCAGCTTTTCGTCAACTTCTTCTTCTGAAAACTCTGCTTCATCTTTCAAAGACTCTATATCATCTTCTAAGCTTGATATGGAGCCTTTTATAGTGCTTTTTCTGTTTTCAAGCTTTTTTATCTCATCAAGGCCTTCTCTAAGCTCTTCTATCTCTTCCTTTCTCTCCTGATACTCCTCGTCCAGTCTTTCCAGCTTCTCTTCCAGCTCTTCCATTTCTTCTTTAATTTCTCCGATCTCTTCCTCCAGTTCCTCGATCTTGCTGAAGTCCTCCTGCTCCTCCATCTCCTCGACTGTCTTCTTCTTGGACTTTATCCTCTCCTCCATCCGGTTAGTCAAAGTAGTTACATTGCTCCTGCATTCCTCGAACCTGTCTATCTGTAGAAGGTCGTCTATCTTTTTCATACGCTCGCCCTTCCTTATCTCGAGAAAGTTATCTAAGCCGTCCTGCTCTGCGTAAACGGCTCTTGAGAATAGGTTGTAGTCCACCTTGAGGTATTTCTCGACAAGCTCGGTAACCCTCGAAGGGCCTGTATCAAGAAGCTCCCCGCCCTTCCTTATACTTGCCTCCTTCGTTCCTTTTCCCCTCGCTATAACTCTTTCTATCTCGAACTCCTGGCCCCCTATCTCAAACTCTAGCTTGACCTTTGCCTCTTCTTTCTTCTGTGGCCTGTTCATTATTATGTCGTCCAGGGTTACCTCCCTCGAACGGTGCGAGGGAAAGGTTCCGAAAAGTGCGAAGGAAATTGCAGACAGAACCGAACTCTTACCTGAACCCATGACACCTACCAGAACATTTGTACCTTTGCCAAACTCGAACTCTGAATCCGAGTGACTCTTCCAGTTCTCAAGCTTCAGTCCCGTTATCATCTTTTCTCAGAATTTCAGTCCATGAGGTACAGGTCCTTCTTCTTGTCCATGTTGAGGAAAACATCGGCTGCTTCTACAAGCTCCCCTGCCGTAGATTTCCCAAAGGACATTACCTCTACCTGTACACCTTCAGACTTCAGGTGTTCTACCAAAGAGCGGAAGTCTCCGTCGCCTGTGACAAGCACAGCTACGTCTATCCTGTCTGTCATCTTTATGGCATCGATTGCTATGCCCATATCCCAGTCTCCCTTCTTGTTGCCTCCTCTGAACTCCTTGAGGTCCTTTCTCTTGACCTGGAATCCTATCTCGCCGAGGGCCTCGAAGAAGTTCTCCTCGTCAGGAGTCTCTGCCTTGATAACATAGGCCATAGCTCTTATCAGTTCTCTGTCGTCCGTAGCCACTTCTATCAAAGACGAGTAGTCCACCTTGCTGTCGTAAAGGTTTTTTGCAGAGTAGTACATGTTCTGTATATCGACAAATATGCCTACTCTCTGATTCTCAAAAGAAGTCTTTCTAATATTCTCACCTCTTTATTTTATATTTAATACCAACTTTTCACATACAACTCTTTCCGGAAGAATTTAAAACTTTATACTACTGCTTCCACCATTCCGCATTGCCTGTATCCTCTGATTCTTCGCCTTTCTCTTCCTCCACATCTTCGCTTTCTCCCTCCGCCTCTTCTCCTCCGTGGTCAACCTCCATTTCCTTTATCTTGTCAAGCGCGCTTTCAAGCTCTCCTTCCACAAGATCCTCGAAGACAGCGTCTGGTTCTATACCTGCTTCGACCTCCTTCACCTTGTCTCTCAGAATTTTCATACCCATTTCATCAACCGAAAGCTTCTCCTCCCTCAGGTCCTGAAGGGTCTGGACCTTCTCTTCTATACCCTTTTCCTTCAAGTCCTCTGAAAAGCTGATTATAGCTACGTCGTCGTACTTCTCCCTGATAGTTGACAGGTTCAGGTCACTCGAGCTTACGCCCTTCGGCAGCTCACCCTTTATCTTTATCCGTACAAGCGGGTCCCTTTCATAGCTTTCAACCCCCTTTTCCTCCAGAACAGAACCAACCTCCTCCTCTATTTCTCCAACACCTTTCCCTTCGAACTCCAACTCCTCGTATATGAACTCTCTGGGCGGCTCAACCTCAACGAACTCTATTTCTTTCTCTTCGGTGTTTACCATGTAGAAGCCCTTGGACCTCTCAGCTTCCTTTTTCTTCAGCTGCGTAGGTACCAGGCTTCCTGGAATTATGAAGGGCTTTCCTCTGAGCTCTGTGCTCTCCTTCCAGTGTATGTGTCCTGAGACGTAAAGATCGAAGCCGTTGGGCAGGTCTTCCAGACCCAGCTCCGGCGGACTTACAGGGTTGTAGATGTACTGCTCCAAATCTTGATGAAGCATGAATACGTTGTACGCGTCCTCGAAGGGCTCAGGGCTCCATTTTTTTAGCACGTCCTTCGAGTACTTTTCCGGGACACCGCTCATTCCATGTACGCCTATTTTTTCTCCGTTTACCTTAAGTTCTAATGAACTGCAGTGGAGATGAACCAGAAAGTTCGAGTCTTCCAGCGCCTTTATCGTGTTCTTCATTCCCTGGCCCCTTCTTTCGTGGGTTCCGTGTATAGCTATTACAGGTATTCCTTTCAGTGCTTTCTCAGGAATATCTTCCTTTCCTTCTGACCTCGTTACCTCAACATTTTTCTCGCCTTCCAGAGAGGAAAGCATCTCCATGAACCGCGACCAGTGCTCCGGTCTCGGCAGCCTCGAGTCAAATATATCCCCAGGAAGAGCTATAAGGTCTGCGCCGAGTTCCTCTGCCTTCTTGAGCGCTCTCTCCGCCGCGACGAACGGATCGTCTTCCCTCTCCGTCCCCTTCTTGAAACCGAGATGCAGGTCGGATATAACAGCTATCTTCGCCATATTTCCAAAAGAGACTTGTGGTTTGAAATTTAAATGGATTCGGAGAGCTTACCAACAAACCTATTAAACCCTTTGGTATAAGTTAATATGTCAGGGCCGGTGGTGTAGCCTGGACTAGCATCGGGCGTTCGGGGCGCCCAGACCCGTGTTCAAGAAACCTTTAGAAAAGGTTTCAGCCAAAAGGCTGGACCTTGGGTTTGGACAAATCACGGCCGGCCCACCAGAACCTTTTTACTCCCTTCGGTCGCAAAAACGTTCATGAAAAATACAGCACAATATTGAAAGTCGTTGATTTTCAAGTATTGGAAACTCCGTTTCCAAACCTTTTTACTGAAGAAAAACATCCATAGATTGGTAAAGTGTCAGACGTATACCTCTGGGAGACCGACGTCGAGTCCATTAATCCGGAAGAAATCGCTGAGAAGTTAGAACCTTTCCTTAAGGATTTCAATGGAAGGAAGATAGCTTTAAAGTTGCACTTCGGCGAGAGGGACAGCGATACGCACCTGAAGCCTGGTTGGGTTGAGCCTATATACAGTCTTGTTGAAGGGAAAGGTGAAGCCTGTGACCTTATGGACTGCACAGTACTTTACAGCAGTCCCCGAGCTCTTGCTTCTACGCACAAAAAAGTTGCAAGAGACAACGGCTTTGATTTCGCGCCGATAGTAATAGCTGACGGCGAGAAAGGTAGGGAAGAAACGGAAGTGGAGATAGACGGAGATATATTCGACAGGGTTAGACTTGGTGGAGCTCTTCAGGACTACGACTGTCTGCTTGCAGTAACACATTTTACAGGCCATTTGGGAAGTGGCTTCGGAGGAGCACTGAAAAACATCGGCATGGGCCTAGGAAGCAAGGCAGGCAAGGTGGAGATGCACAAGGCCTTTCAACTGAAGATCAAAGGGAAGAAATGCGTAGCCTGTGGAAAATGTGTTGAGAACTGTCCCGAGGATGCGATTTCTATATCCTCAGAAGGTTTGCTATCTTCTGAGCAGGCCGAAATAGACCACGAAAAGTGTGTGGGCTGCGGAGGCTGTATTGCTGTCTGTCCGGAGGGAGCTGTGAAGATACCATGGGCCTCAAGCTCGCGGAAGGAGCTTCAGAAGAGGATAGCCGAGTATGCAAAGGGTGTAGTTAAAGAAAGAAAGGTTCTTTTTGTCAGCTTCCTGTTGAATATAACAAAGAAGTGTGACTGTGTCGATGAGAAGCAGGAACCTTTCGTGGAAGACGTAGGTGTTCTGGTCTCAGAGGACCCTGTAGCTATAGATCAGGCCAGTCTGGATCTCATAGGCAAGTCCAAGTTTATGTTCAAAGAAGTTATGGTAAATCCGGACATACAGGTTAAACATGCAGAGAAGATAGGTTTAGGCAGCAGAGAGTACGAACTAAAGAAAATTGACTGATGTGGCTGGCTTCTGGTCACTTCTATGCGACTCCTGTTCCAGCCTCTAGATCCCTTTCTGGCTCAAGAAGCACAGGCTCTTTGTTTCCTACAACGGCCGCGAGAATCATACACTCGCTTTTCTCGCCCATCAGTTCGGATGTTTCGAGGTTTACAAGCACAGGAACCTTTCTACCTACAAGCTCCTCTTCTGTGTAATGTCCCTTCAGACCACCGACGGACTGCTTCGTTTCGTCACCTACGTCTATCTGGAACTTCAGCAGGTTGTCGGAACCCTCGATGTCATCAACCTCTTTAATCTCACCGATTCTGATGTCAAGCTCCTTGAACTCATCAAAGCTAATCATATTTTCTTCACCTCCTTGTTTTTTGCTTTTATTCTTTTCGTTGTCAAAGTCAGGTATATCATCGTCCTTTATTTTTTCGAACAACGGTTCAGGTTCGGTTATAGTTTTACTTCTCAGATCGAACTCTTTGGCCTTAGTCCAACTTTCCTCGTGTATATTCGTTTCCATGCCAATAAAGCTCCAGAGCTTCTCCGCCGTCTTTGGCAGGAACGGATCGGAAACTATTGCCAGGGACCTGACTATGTTTGCACAGGTATAAACTATATCTTTACACTCCTCAGGGTCCGAGCCCATCTTTTTCCAAGGTTCTTCTCTTTGGAAGTACTGGTTCCCCAGGGATGATATCTCTATTATCTTGTTTACTGCTTGTCTGAATCTGAAGTCCTCCAGTTCCCTTTCCATCTCTTCTATCTTCTCCCTTACTTCACGGGCAACTTCTTCGTCCATCTCACCATCAGGAATTTCCGAGGTGAAGTTTTCGTCTATGAACTTCAGGATCCTATGGACGTAGTTCCCGAAGGAGTCAGTGAGCTCTTTGTTTACCTTTTCCTTGAAGGCGTCCCAGGAGAAGGTTGTGTCTGTGTTTCTCGGGTAGAGCGCCATAAGAACGTATCTCCAGTATTCAGAGTTCCTTACATCAAGCGCTGTTTCAAGGTTCAACCCCTTTCCCCTGCTCTTTGAGAACTTCACGTCTTCAGCAAGGATAAAGCTTCCAGCGACTATATGGTCGGCGAAGTTCCATTGCTCCTCTGTACCTTTCAGCATGCTTGGGAAGATTATGCTGTGGAAGGGTATGTTGTCCTTTCCCATAAACTGGAAGTACTCGATGGAGTCGTCCCTCCACCACTCCTCCCAGTCCTCGTTGTTTTCCTCCGCCCAGCTCCTTGTAGCGCCTATGTATCCTATAGGTGCGTCGAACCACACGTAAAAGACTTTGTCCTCAAACCCTTCCTTCGGTATGCTGAAGCCCCAGCTAGCGTCCCTTGATATACACCTTTCTTCCAGACCTTCGTTAAGCCAGGACAGCGTTTCGCTTCTTGTAAGCTTGTTGCCCATCCTTCCTTCTATCCATTCCTTCAACCAGTCCTCAAACTTGTTTAGCTGAAGGAAGAGGTGCTTTGACTTCCTGAACTCTATATCCTTCTTTCCGCAGTGTGTGCAGTATGGATCTATTATATCTTTCGGTTCCAGGAGCTCCCCACAGTCGTCGCACTGGTCACCTCTTGCAAGGCCACCACACTCGGGGCACTCGCCCTCGATCCACCGATCGGCGAGATACTGCTCGCAGTTCCTGCAGTAGGTCACGTCTATACTTTTCTCCTCTATGTAGTTGTTCTCGTCAAGCTTGTGGAATATATGCTCCGTTGTACTTCTGTTTTGCTCGGAGTCGGTTATTCCGTAGTATGAGAAGTCGAAGTTGAATTCCCCGAGAAGAGACCTTACCTTTTCATGGCTTTCGTAGACCAGCTCTTCAGTTTTTACTCCTTCCTTCTTTGCCTCTATTTCATGCATAGTTCCATGTGAGTCGGAGGCACAGATAAAAAGGGAGTTCTTACCCTTTAGCCTCTGGTACCTGTGATATACGTCCGCAGGAAGTATCGAAGTTATTATGTTACCTAGGTGTGGAATTCCGTGAATGTAAGGTAGTGCAGAGGTGATGAGTACCCTTTCCTTGGACATAATGCAACCTAAGAATGGAGCTCTAGATTTATAAAATCTCCGCAGTCAGATATAGGTTAAACTCTACTCTTCATCTCCGCTCTTCTTGAAATGCCTGTAAATAACATACGTCAGAACTACTAGGAATAGAACTACCAGAAAGGCTACTATCCCTTGGAAGAGGAGTTCAAAAAACTCCATGTCAATAATTTCTTCAGCGGGCATTTTCTCACTAAGCTTATTTTCTACGGACTCTTTTAAATTTACTTCTCCTTGAAAGCTTAAAAACAATGACTTAGAAGTTTAGAACGGTAGTATGGGAGATAAGGACATCGAGGACGTAAAGGACGAAATATATTCTTCCTTTTCAAACACAGCTTCTTCGATAGGCTACGATGAAATCCATGGAAGGATAATAGCAGCCCTTATAATGGACGGCGATGAAATGTCCCTCCAGGAGCTTTCAGAGGAGACCGGCTACAGCTCTTCTTCCATTTCTCTTTCGCTTGACCTGCTCGAGGTCCTTGGTATAATCGAAAAGGTGAAGAAGAAGGGCGATAGAAAGCTTTATGTGAAAATGGAGGGCGACATACTCGAGGGTTTGAAACAGGCTATAGTTATACAGCTACAGAAGACAATAGCAGGAACTATAGAAAGCCTTGAAGAGTACGAAGGCAAGCTTGAGGAGTTTGACTCCGAGGATTCTGATAGCATTCTTGAAGGCTTGACCACTCTGAACAGGCAGATGAAGAGGCTGGAAAGGTACGTTGATAAACTTTCTGAGGTTGAGATACCAAGGGATTAGTATGAGCGGAATCTGTCAGTCCTGTGGAAAGGAGAGCGAAGCAATGCGCAACTGTTCTTTCTGTGGAGCTTTGGTATGTTCGGACTGTGTCCTTGAGGAGGGTTGTAAGCTCTGTAAAGGAAGGTTTCAGGGTTGAATCAGGCTTCAGAGACCAAGTTTATTACTGATGTCCTCCATAGCCTCTAAGGAAAGTTCGACGAACTCCTCCACTCCAAGTCCTACCCTTTCGCAGTATTCTATCCTGTCCCTGTCTATGTTTTTAGCGAAGGAACTGTCGTCTATCTTCTTCATGACTGATTCAACTCGGACTTCCTCTAAGGAAGAGTTGGGCATTACAAGTGCTGTAGCAACTATCAGGCCTGAAATAGCGTCGGCAGCTATAAGCGAATTGGCCATCTTACTCTCCGGTTCTGTGTCGGTGTGCATAGAATTGTGTGCCTTTATGGCCCGCAGGCAGTCCTCGGGAAGCTCGCCCTTCAGCATCTCTGCCGACTTAAGTGCGTGCTTTTCGGGCTCATCCTTAGTTTCTTCGTAGTCCACATCGTGGAGAAGCCCTGTAAGCTTCCACTTCTCCTTGTCTTTATCGAATTCCCTGGCAAGCCTTTCCATTATAGCAGAAACAGCATACATATGCTTTCTGAGGTTTTCCGTGCCCACATTTTCCTTTACCATCTCGTGAGCTTCGTCCTCTTGAATCATAGGCTATGTTAAAGTAGAAACTGATTTAAATAGCTTGGGAGGTTTTGTGTCGAAGTGCTACGAAGACAGGCCAAATACCTCTTCAAATTCGAAGTCCCAGTTTCCTTCAAGGTCTATGTTCCAGTTGTTGCCGAGATAGTCCATGATATTCCACTGTGCCTGGTAAAACCTAATTAAAGAATCCGAAGAGAACTGGAAGATGCGATGCGGACCAACCAAAGGGAAGCTAGTGTCTTCCTTTATCAGTGAAAGAACGTCTTCGTCACCGTATTCATCGAATATAATTTCTATTATCTCATTGTCCTCCAACCCTATCTCGCCTTCCTCCCTGAAGGAAACTAATACAGAGAGAAGCAACTGCTCGAGGTCCCTGGCTCTTTTCTCAAAGTCGGTCAAACTTTCATCGTACTGTGTCTCGAAATCTATCCAGTAAACCTCACCTTCCTCATCTATGATGCAGTTAGAAGTGTTGGGTTCGCCGTGGTACTTTCCCTTCTCATGGAGAAGCTTTAATGCATCGGCCATCTCACAAATGACCTCGGACTTCTTTGATGGTTCTATATCTGAAGAGCAAAGAACTTTTTTGGCAACTTCCCCGTCTATCTTTTCCATGAGGAAGGCATTGTCGTGCTGAACGTAGTCCGCAGACATCTCAGGGTAAAGCTCTTTGAAATGCTCGACCTCCCTCTTCAACCACTCTTCGTTGTCCATTATCTTCGTATTTTTTATGCCTGAAAGGGCCCTTGAAATATTACTCAAAAGGCCATGTAGAAAGAAAAGTGGAGGCCTTATCTTGACTAGATAGGTTTTCTCGTCTTCACCCTCGATTTCCTTTATAACGCTGCTGAAGTGAACGTTTTCGGACTCTCCTGCTTTCTGAAAAAACGTCGTATCTAGATAAGAATCGTCTATAGCTTCCTCTATCTCCGAAGCCGAGACCTTTGAGACTTTTCCTTGGTGGTCTTCTTTTCTCATGCTACCCTTATGTTTAAAACCAATCCAATAATATAAATACGTTATGAAGCTCGGACAGGAATGGTACCGCAGAGAGGAGGTCGCGTCAAGGTACGACCAGAGGTTCACACACGGCGGAAAGGTACTCAACAGGGAGGAAATAGAGAAACTCCTTGAACTGGTTGATCCCGAAAACAAAAGAGTTCTGGACATAGCCACCGGGACAGGAAGGTTCGCCGAGGCTATGGAAGCCTCAGGTGGAAGGGTAACAGGACTCGACGCTAGTATGGAGATGCTGAAACCTGGAAGGGCCGACTACCTCGTGGGCGACGCACTTGACCTTCCTTTCAAGGACAAAGCCTTTGATATCACTACAAGCATGCGATTTTTGCACCTACTTCGGCCTAAACAGGTGCCTGAGTTCCTAAAAGAGGTCGAGAGGGTAACAAAGGATAAGTTCGTATTTGAGAGCTTAAATCCAATGAGCCTTAGAGCTACGTACCAATGGTATCTTCCACAGAGGAGCTATCTTTTCAGAACCTCCCACCTCAAGGAGATTATAGAAGATCTGGACTTTGTCGAGGAAGTCGAATACGACAGCCATTTCCTTGTTCCCTATGGAGCTTACCAGGTGATGCCCTACGGCTTTGCTAAGAGGCTTAACAAGATTGATAAAAATATCGTGGATTTCCTTTCGCCCTTTGCTTCTACGGTATACTGGGAACTACATTTTTGAAGCCCGTGAAATTTTATAAGTGTTAAGTTCTTTCCGTAGACTATGGAAGTTTGTGAAACCGAAAATCTAAAGAAGATAGATGAGTTGACCGGCTCAGAAGAATATATAACTGAACCCACAGAAAACTCTGATAAGAGGGATTTTTACCTGTTGAAAGACGAAGATGGGATTTTGGGTTGTGGCTACATAAGACTATTTTTTGGAAAAATAGGAAATGTAGGATCCATTTACATAAAGGAGGATTCAAGGGGGTTTGGCCATGGAAACTTTCTTGTAAGGAAGCTTGAAAGAAGGTTGAATGACAAAGGCGCAAAAATATGTGTAATAGGTGTTCACAGGGAAAATGAAGAAGGAAGGGAATTTTGGAGAGGGGCTGGATATCACGTTTTGGCTGAATCCATAGGAGAGAATATATTCGAGCATTCCGATGTGAAGAAACTTCTAAACAGGATAAGCCCGAAACCCATCCCTGAAAACAGCATAACACTAATGGGCAAAAAACTGAACGTAGAAGAAGGCGAAAACACACATATTTTTAAAGAACTGCATGATCTGAAGGATTCATTAAAATCTCTGGACATTCATATATTCGAGGACTGAAAAAGCAAAGTTATTAAAATACTTCTTTAAAGGTTATGACATGCCCAGAGTCTCAGGAGATGGAAAGATAACAAAATTCATTATGAAGAAGGATCTCGTATCTCTTCTCAATGCTGTTTTTGGATTCTTTGCAATTATCTCATTCTCCCTTGGAAACCTCGAAAGAGGGCTCGTAATGCTAGTTATAGCACTGGTAATGGATGGACTGGATGGAGAAATTGCAAGGAGTTTTTTTACAACTACAGAGTTTGGAAAAAGAATGGACATGGCTGACCTCGTTTCATTTGGTGCTGCACCTGCACTTTTCATCATCGTTTGGCTCAGTCCTGATACAGCTATGGAGGTGTTTCTGTTAAATGCTGCAGCTCTGACTTTACTGTCGGCTGAACTGTTCCGTCTGGCGAGATTTCAGACTAGAGAATCAGAAGAAAGTTACTTCCTGGGATTGCCAGGGACTGTAACAGGCGTAATATATCCTATTTTATATTTAATGAATGTTGGCCTTTATTCTACTGTTGTTGTAACCTTTATCATAAGTGCTTTTATGGTGAGTTCACTGAAGTTACCTATAAAACCCAAACGTCTTCGATAAATCTATTTAAACTTAAATAGAACATTTCTTGGCTATGGTTGTGAATGTAGTTTACGGGGATGAGATATTCCAAGTAAAGGAACCGGAAACTGTGGAAGAGGCTATAGAAGGAGCTGATGTCAACCCTGAGACTGTTATAGTTGAAATGGAAGGAAAGGTGGTTTCATTGGAAGAAAGGATCGAAGGGGACGAAGAAATAAAACTGATAAACGTGGTTTCCGGGGGTTGAAATTTTGAGCTCTGAATGCTGGAAATGTGGGGATACAGCAGTTATACATAGAAAATATGAAGGCAAGTCCTGGTGTTCTGAACACTTCCAGGAGCAGTTCGAGTCCTTAGTAAAGGACACGGTAAGGGAGAACGACCTATTCGAGAACGACGACAGGGTATGTGTTGCTCTTTCCGGTGGCATGGACTCTTCTGCACTCTTACTCTTCCTTGCAGAACTCTTTGAGGACTGGAAGAACGCGGAGCTTATAGCTCTTACAGTGGACGAAGGCATAGAGAACTACAGAGATGAAAGCATTGAAATAGCTAAGGAGCTTTGCGATGACCTCGGCGTAGAACTCCATATAGCTTCCTTCAAGGAGGAGTTCGGAAAGAGCCTGGATGAGATAATGGAGGACAAGGACTATGGCTGCACCTACTGCGGTGTACTGAGGCGCTGGATTTTGAACAAGAAGAGCAGGGAGCTTGATGCCGATAAGGTCGCGACAGCGCACAATCTCGATGATGAACTTCAGAGCGTGTTCATGAACTACCTCAAAGGTGACATGAAGAGAATGGTGAGACTGGGAGCAAAGCCTGCTGTAATCGACGATGAGAAGTTTGTCCCTCGAGTGAAGCCCTTCCGCGAGACTCCTGAGAAGGAGATAGCTCTCTACGGCAGGTTAAGGGACCTGGAGCTCCACCAAACGGAATGTCCTTACGTCGAAGACAGTCTGAGGTTCGACGTTCGTGATTTCTTGAACGAAATGGAAAGGAAAAGGCCTTCCACGAAGTTTACAGCACTCCGTGCCTTCGATAAGCTTCTCCCTGTTTTAGAGGAAAAGTTTTCAGAGGAAGACCCTTCGATCAGAAGCTGCGAAGAATGTGGAGAAATAACCAGCGGTGACGTCTGCAAGGCCTGTCAGTTCAGAAAGGAGATTTGACCCACCTGTTTACTTTAATACTGTCCTGAAGGGATCCCCAGGATCGTTCTTTTCAGTGTATTTACAGATAAGGGTCTCCGTCTCCTCCACTGCTTCAAAGTCCCTTATCCTGTCAATTATCTCGTCTAGCTCCTTGTCTCCCTCTACAAGGACTTCGAGTACCATGTCAAACCTACCAAAGGTATGATGTATCTGGCTTATATTTTTTATTTCCTTGGCCTTCTGCACGAACTCATGCCTCAGCTCGGACGAAGGAACAATGTCAAGTATAATATACGCCTTTGTTCTCAGTCCCAGAGCTTTCTCCTCTAAATCAACTGTAAATGAATTTATTACGCCTTCTTCCTCCATCTCCTTTATCTTCTTGCTCACCGTTTGCCTCGAAATTTCCAGCTCCTCTGCTATATTTGAGATGTTCTTCCTACCGTCCTCCAGGAGCTCGAGTAATATCCTTTTCTTGTCTTCTTTCATAGGGTTAACAACGTGTAAGTATAAGACTTATAAATTTAACGGTCTGGAACCGGAAGCTTACAATAAATCAAACTATGATCGCAAGGAGGAGAAAGATGGATCCTGCGGTGACTGTTATAAAGTAGCCGAAGACTATCCTCTCTATTATGTCCTCCCGCAGAAATATCTTGTATATTCTATGGAGTAAAAAATTATCAGATTCCCTTTCCTTGGATGCGAACTCCAGAAACCTCTCCAGGAGATTATCGACCTTCTGAACGAGACTTCTAATCAGTGGGATCCAACCTAAGAGAAGCTTTACGGAACGTCCGAGAAGCTGTAAAAAGACGTAGACAGGCCTTACTAAGTAGTCAGGAGCCGCGAGTCCAATAGCAAGTGAAAGCAAAAACTGTCCGCCGAAGTCAGGACATGGCGACGGTGGCGTAGGAATCAACTGGCAACCTATGAATAAAAAAAAGTCTCTTCAAGCATAGTTTCCTTTACTCGACGAATTTTAAAACTTCAAGAAACGAGTTCCGATGAAATTTCTTCGACCCTTTTCTTTATCCTTTGTTCATCTACCCCCTTAACCTTTCCGTCTTCCATAACAACTTCACCGTTTATTATAGAGGTGTCGACCTTCGCACCTGAGTATACGAGGTTTGATTTTAAACTATTGAGAGGAGTCATGCCGATGCTGTCTATGTCTACAAGAATCAGATCAGCTAAGTAGCCTTCCTCAACCTTTCCTATCTTCTCGTTCAAAGCTCTTCCTGCATTCTCCGACGAAGTCTTTACAACCTCATTTAAAGGCATCGAGGTCGAGTCGGACCTGCTTAATTTTTGAAGCAGAGCAGCGAACTTCATCTCCTCAAACATGTTCAGGTTGTTGTTGGAAGCTACGCCGTCCGTCCCGAGTGAAACGTTTAAGTTTTTTTGCAACATCTCCGAGACAGGAGCTACTCCAGAAGCGAGCTTCATGTTTGAACAAGGATTGTGCACCACCGTAGCGTTTTCCCCTGAAAGTATTTTGATATCCTTCTCCGTAAGGTGAACGCCGTGTGCACCTACAAACTGTTCGTCCAGAAGTCCTAGGTCCTTGAGGTGCTCCACGGGCCTTTTACCCTTTTCTTTCAGAACTTTTTCAACCTCACCATGTGTTTCGGCGAGATGCATGTGAAGTGGAGCCTCGTGTTTATTGGCTAGTTCCTTTGCACGTAAAAGAAGCTCCTCTGAGCATATCTCACATGAGTGTGGCGTTACTGTTGGATTTATCCTGTCGGAAAAGTTCTCGCTTAGCTCTTCTGCGACCCTTGAAGCCTCTTCCAGCTCCTCTTCTCTCTTATATTCATCGCCCATGTCCAACATGCCGTGCCCCAGGTACCCTCTAATGCCGATCTTATCTGCTGCCTCTGCAACCTTGTCCATGAAGAAGTACATATCGTTGAAGCACGTAGTCCCCGTTTTTATCATCTCTACAAAGGCATGCATGGCCCCCCAGTAGCATTTTTCGCCGTCCAGTTTCTCTTCAAGTGGCCAGATCTCTTCTTCGAGCCAGCTCTGCAGCTCTTTGTCGTCGGAGACTCCGCGGAACAGGTTCATGGAGACGTGCGTGTGCATGTTTACAAGTCCGGGGAGAACTGCGTAGTTTGATGCGTCTATGACCTTTCCCTTCTTGTCGGATTCGCCTATCGATTTTATTCTTCTGTCCTCGACAACTATACTTTCGTTTTCCAGAACTTTTCCGGGTGTAAGAACGAACCTCGCGTCCTTTAGCAGCATAGTTCAAGTTTCTCAGTTTAGTTTAAAATATTAATCTGATAAAAAAAAAGAAGGTTTTTGCTCAGGGACGTCCTGGTTCTCTACCTATTCTTCTCATCCATTCGTCTACGTCTTCTGTCTCTTCTCTTCCTCTCTGTCCGGCTTCTCCCATTATTTCCTGAACTTTTTCCTGTCTCCGGCCGCGGAACTCTTCGACAACCTGAAGCCTTTCCTCGACAGTCAAATCTTCCTGCATCATACTGCCGAACTCTTCGTTCATCTCTCTCAGCTCCTCGGTTCTTTCCCTTATGTTCTCTGTTTCCCTTCTGACTTCTCTTGCTACATCTTCAGGACTTTCCCTGACTTCTTCATATCTTCTTCCACGGGCTTCGGATCGGACTTCCTGAGCAATTTCTCTGGCTCTCTGATAGTCACCTTCTTCCATAGCTGTCTCTGCTTCTTCTACTCTTCCTTCGAGATCGTCGCCGTCCCAGTCTTCGAAGATTCCCTTTGTTCTTTCAATTTCTCTGCCTGCTCTTTCCTGTACCCTTTCCTCTGCTTCTTCTATCCTCTGTCTCCATTCCTGGTTTCTCTGAGCGAACCTTTCTGCAAACTCCGGTCTGTTTTCTCTTGCCAGTTCGGAGGCCTGGGCAACGGCACTTGTGGCTCTTTCGACCACGAGGTCAACTTCTATGTCCGTCTCTTCCTCAAGTACATCTGCTATTTCTCCGGCCAGCTCGGGCTGCCCTACGATCTTCACTTCTTCCACTCCTCTCTCCTCTATAAGATCTACGAGCTCGTCCGTCTCATCTGCACTACTTACGAGGAAGGGTCGATGATCAGGAACGGAAGGTGCTGAGATAACGTCTCTATATCCTTGGGAAGCCGCTACTACAAGTCTGTCGCCGCCTTCTACTTCTTCCCTTGCTCTTTCACGGGCTTCGTTTCTGAGCTCTTCCCTGTTTTCGGCTCTTACATGCTCTTCTACTTGTATCCCAACTTCATCTAGTTCTTCCTCTATTGCTTCGGTATCGGTGCCTACTACGTCAACTTCCTCGACTTCCATTTCGTTCAGCTGGTTCATTGCTCCTGCAGGAACCTTTCCTTCGGGGACAGGTATAACAGGTCTTTCACCTGAAAAGCCCCTTGAGGCTGCTAGGACTTCGCCTCTTTCATCGTCCATTGGATCCTCTACAAGAACAACACTCTCGGCTCCTTCGGGCCAGAACCGTTCCACTACTTCCTGCGCGGTACCGTACCTTGTCATTCCCCAGAGCCTCCTGACTTCGTAGTCCTCTCTTACCTCTTGAACGACTTCCTCCGAAACTACAGCAGGACCGCCGATTACAACTACTTCTTGAGGAGAGTACTCCTCGAGAGCCCCTTCAGCTTCTCCAGAAAGTTCTTCTGCCTCTGTGAGAACTATGGGAACTCCCAGCTTCTCCGAGACGGAACTTCCGACTACCGTGTCTGGGTAGTTCGCTTCGCTTGCTAGAAATACCTTTTCTACTTCTTCGGCAGCTACAGGTGTAGCTGCAAGACTGAGAGCCAGAACCAGTCCTAGTAAGATTTTTGCGTATTTCATGTCCAAGTATTTCTTTTCATTACATAAATAATTTACCAGGTTCAAAGAAGGGAACTTATCCTCGGATTCACTCAAGATATTTAAATTTTTCTATTGATTAGTTGTAACAGTTCATTCGGAGTGGGTGTGTCGATATGAAATATAAGTTAAGCGTAGTCTTGATGGCCTTCGCTATGTTTACAGCTCTTGCTATTGGCATGAACATTGCTACAGCCGAGGAAAGAAATAAACCGGTCATCGAGGGTAGCCTTACATACGATCCGGTAACTGTACACGCCGACGTAGTTGATCTCGCGGATTTAGACGAAGTAGACATTTACTTCCGATACAGGGAAGAAGGACGGAAGGGATGGACAGAAACCGAAAAAAGGACTATGGGTTCTGAAGGTACCTACTCCAAGATTCTTACTGATATTGATCCCGATATAAACTACGAGTTCCAGGTTGTTGTTGAATGGATCGGCGAAGAAGACCTTATCTTTGAAACTGAAGAGAAGCCTGCTGAGTTCGAGTTCAGCAATCTTAGAGCTGAGCCCGAAGACGTGTACGTAAACGAACATACAATTCTTAAGATAGATGTTGAGAACGTCGGAGGACAGAAGGGCGAAACAACGGTTGACTTTGAAGTCAGCGACAAGACGGTTATCTCTGAAACGGCTGAGGTCGGTGCAGGTGAGACTAAGACTGTTAGCGCTTCCTACGTCCCCGAAGAAAAGAGCAAATACTACGTTGAAGCTGCTGACATGACCAGTTCCTTCGAGGCCTACGATCTTCCTTCTGTAGAGGCTAAGTACGCCGAAAGCATTACGCATGAATCCGCTGTTCTTGTGGCTGAACTTACAAACATAGGCCTGGAGGACAACGTTGACGTTTACTTCAAGTACAGGAACGGTGACGGTGAGTGGGTCGAGACCGAGAGACAGGAGATGTCTTCAGAAGGTGTCTTCTCACAGAAAGTAAAGGACCTAGATATCGATACAGAGTACAGATTCAGAGCCGTAGTTGAGTGGGACGACAGGTACAAGGTCGGAGAAGCTCAGTTCAGGGAAACAAAGGATATAGAGGTAAAACCAAATGCTATAGCTGACGAAGCACTCAGAGGCGTAAACGATATAGGAATATTTTTCTGGGGTGAAGGAGTAAGCCTGGGTGGTGATATTGTTGAGTATAGGTGGGACTTTTACGGCGACGGTGAATGGGATTACGTTGATGAGGAAAGCGGAAAAACGTTGTATACTTACGAGGAGACAGGTACGTACACAGCACGTTTCGAGATCGAGGACGAACAGGGTAAAGTTGATTCGAAGGATGTAGATGTGACTGTGAGTGAAAGAAGGAAACCTTTGTATAAAATAGAGGAGACTGCCGATGGCGTTACAAGGGACGTGTACTTCGACACTGACTACTTTTACTATGAGGACGAGGACGAGACAAGGGTAGCTGTAAATGTAAAGAACTCCGCCGATGAGGAGAGGAAGGTGAACCTGACCGTCGACGTTCCGAAGGACGTTGCATCTTCTCTGGATGAGGTAGGGACCTTCCCAAGGCCTACAGAGGTGATTGAAGAGAACCCTAAGGTTTCTTGGGTCTTTACTCTTGATGAAGGACAGACAGGAAGAATAGAAATGTCCTTTGATGGTCACGTAGAAGCCGGAAGGTTCGATGAGATGAGAATGATCCAGGCCTATGGTGAGGACGAAGTAGAGAGGAGGACCGTTACAGGACTTCTCATAAGAGGAGCAAGAAATGTGTGGGGCTTCATAGTTATAATAATAGTTGTAATTATAGTCGTACTTCTCGCCACAACCGACAAAGGCAAGGAGAAGGTCTCCGTCTTTGTCTCGAAGTTCGAGGAAACCTTTTTAGAAAGAAGGGAAGAAGAAAGCAAAGAACGTAAGGTCTCGAGGAAAAAGGAACTGGACAAGGAGTTCGTCGAAACTGCAAGAAGGGTCAAGGAAGCTGTAAAGAAGGACGAAGTTACGAATCCTCATAGTGTAGTACATAACCTTGAGAAGGCAAACGATGCCCTTGAGAACGGAGACTTCCGTCAGTTCAGACACCATCTCGGTGAAGTTGAAAACGAGATGAGCTGCGGTGTTTTCAGCAACAACGTAGTATCGTAAAACCACTACAGTTTTTGTTACATTCCTTTGGGAGTCTAAAACGTTATTTAGATCTCAATTTGTTACTTAGAGAATTTAAAATGTCTTAAAATATATTTAAAGGAATTTTAATATCCTATAAAACAAAAAAGGTTATTTTAAGACTTTATTATTACAAAAAACATCATTTTGTTCATTAATTCAAAAACAAAGCTCTTGATTAAGTCCTGAATAAATAATAAACGCCTATTGAACAATCAAGGACAAACCAAAAGATTTAAATAATTTTTATTTAAATGTAATTGATAGTTGGGTCCTTTTACCCAATCAAGAGCCTTTAAGTCACAATAAGTAGTTTAAAGGTCCTTTGAAGACCTTTGAATACTTAGAAAGGATTATGAGAACTTTTGAGTTTATTGGAGAATTTGAAAAGAGATTTAAATAAATAGGATGTCTTAGAAATTGTTTAAATCAGTTTTTAAGTACACCGTAGAGTTCAAGAAGTAAAGTAAGTCCTAATTGGCCTTAAATATTTCGAAGTCATGTGGACATCCTAAAACTGCGATATAGTTTTCAGGAGCTTCGATGAACTAAAAACTTGCAAAAATAATCAGGGTGAGTGTCATCAGACCAGAAAAAGTATTCAAAAGATATGATATAAGAGGAGAATATCCAGAAGAACTAAACGGGAAGTTTGCAGAGAAATTAGGGAAGGCCTTAGGAAGTCTGTCCCTCAAAAATTTTACAGATGAAGTAGTTGTCTGTAAAGATAATAAAAACAGCTCAAGAAAACTTAAAAAGAAGTTCATCGAAGGACTTCTTTCTACAGGTATAAGGGTTGTAGACATAGGAACAGGACCAACCGACTATGCGGCCTATTCGGGTATGAAAAGAGGGTGTATATCGGTTGAGACTACTTCTTCGCACATGCCCTTAAACTTTAATGGATTCAAGTTTATGTACCCCGAAGGCAACGCCTTTGTCAACAGTGATCTCGAAGAGATTAAACAGTTGTTCAGATCAAATAATTTTGTCAGAGGAAATGGTTCTGTAGAAAAAAAGGAAAGTATGATCGAGGAATATAAACATGGGCTTGTGAAATTTTCCGAAGATTTCTTTGAGGTGCAAAATAAAGTTGTAGTTGATACATTAGGGGGAACTGCGCAACTTGACAAGGATGTTTTGAATAATCCTGATACAAACTTAATAGATATCACAAAGAATGAAACTCCCTGTATAGACCCACCCAACCCAAAACCAGAAAAACTTGATAGACTGGCAAAAAAAGTTGAAGAGGAAGATGCTGATCTGGGCGTTGCCTTTGATTTAGATTCAGATAGAATCAGAGTTTTCTATGGTGGAAGGTTTCTGTCTGGCGATGAATTGTTTTGTATATTAGCACAGTTAACAGATGGTCCAATAGCAGCTTCAATTGATACCACATGGACCCTCAAACAGTTTGGAGAGGTCAAAAGCACAAGAATTGGAGATCCATTTCTGATGGAGGGAGCTATGAACTGCGGCGCAAAGCTAGCAGGCGAACCAAATGGTCACTACGCATTCACCGAATTTGTACCTTATCCTTCAGGAACACTGATTTCATTGATTCTTCAAGGACTTGATATAGAGGAAAGGCTTAGGAAAGTTCCGGATATTCATATCGAAAGAAAAAACTTCGAAGTAAAAAATAAGGGGAAAATAATTGATAAGATCAGGAGAACTCTACCTGAGAGTAGGATTATTTCAGATCTGGATGGCTTGAAATTTCACCATAGAAACTCCACTGTACTTGTAAGGTCATCGGGAAATTCGGAAAAGATAAGGATTGTTGTAGAAGGTAAAAGAAGGAAAGATGTTCGATGCATAGCTAAAAGAGCAGAGGAAGCAATC
>SL_8KL_010_SEDDRAFT_10000218_pt1 | contig 48770 bp, 45 predicted proteins | sample SodLakKL_010_SED_4_FD_11160 | JGI IMG/M metagenome (IMG submission 11160)
CATTCAACAGGCGACGAGTTGCTAAAATCAATCGCCGGGCGGCTAAAGACCTGTGTGCGTGGTGCGGACACCGTCAGCCGTCAGGGCGGTGATGAATTCGTAGTGTGTTGCTTTCCGATGTGAACCGGGCAAATGACGCGGCCATCTGTGCGGGAAAAATCCTGGATGCCGTCGCGCAACTCCATAGTATCAACGAGCATGACCTCTATGTGACGGCCAGCGGGGGGATAAGCATATATCCCGACGATGGCGACAATGCCGAAACGCTTTTGCAGAATGCCGACACGGCGATGTATCAGGCCAAGGACGGGGGACGGCAGACCTATCGGTTCATCAAGCCCGCCATGAACCAGCGCGCGGTTCAGCGCCTTTCCATCGAGTCCGAGTTGCGCCGTGCGCTGGAGCGGAACGAGCTTGAGTTGCATTACCAGCCCAAGATTGATCTGTGCACGGGGCTGACATGCGGTGCCGAAGCCTTGCTGCGGTGGTGTCATCCCACCCGAGGATGGATCTCTCCCGCGCAGTTCATTCCGATTGCCGAAGACTGCCGCATGATTTTGCCGATCGGCGAGTGGGTTCTGGGCGAAGCCTGCCGACAGGCCATGCGCTGGACCGAAGAGGGGCTTTATTTCGGAACTATGGCGGTTAACGTCTCTGCGGTTCAGTTCCGCGAGCAGGATTTTGCGAAGCGTGTCTTCGCCATACTTGGCAAGGCCGGGATGGACCCAAGGCTGCTTGAACTGGAATTGACCGAAAGCGTGTTGATGACGGGCGCGGAATCGACCGGCTCCACCCTCCAGTCGCTTAGAAGCAAAGGCGTGCGGGTCGCGCTCGACGACTTCGGGACAGGGTATTCCAGCCTGAGCTATCTGGAAAGATTCCCAGTGGATTGCCTGAAGATCGACCAGTCCTTCATTCGCCAGATCAGCGCAGTGGGGGCAAAAAACTCGCTGGTGACTGCAATCATCGAGATGGCACATGCGCTCGGGCTACGGGTCGTTGCAGAGGGCGTAGAGACTAAGGAAGAACTGGAGTTCCTGACGTCCCACGGCTGCGACGAAGGGCAAGGGCACTATTTCAGCAGACCCCTGACGCCATTGGGCTTCGCCCACCGGCGACTGATCGCAGAAATCGCCTGATTGTAGATCATGGCCATGCCCTGACACACATCTGGAATGCGGTGCAACCGCTTGTGACCAACAGCGTTCTATGATGCTTGGTCGCGCGGGAAAGTCCCTCGTAGATTTTGCTGGCGTTCTGCTCCAGCACATTCGCGCGCCAGCCTCTCGCTATCGGGCGCGTTTGCGACAGGCGGTCGGAATTTACCCTCTGCCGCGCCAAAACGGCACACCCGCATCTTATTCTGAACTGACCAAGCGTGCCCTGCGTAAACACTTCAAAACAGGAGTAAGCGCATGCCACTTGATATTCAGGACGACCGCCGCACCGCCCGCCTTGCCATGAAAGCCGAGATGCTGGATGCAGAGACCGAGTGGGCGCTTGCCCGCGCTTGGCGCGATCATGGGGATGAGCAGGCGCTGCACCGTCTGATTAACGCTTACATGCGTCTTGCTGTATCAATCGCCTCAAAATTCCGCCGTTACGGTATGCCCATGAATGACCTTATTCAAGAGGCAGGAATGGGTCTGATGAAAGCGGCAAACAAGTTTGATCCCGACCGCGAGTTGCGCTTCTCGACCTATGCGACATGGTGGATACGCGCCAGCATTCAGGACTATCTGATGCGCAACTGGTCAATGGTGCGGGTCGGATCGACCTCGAACCAGAAATCATTGTTTTTCAACTACAAGCGCGTGAAAGCAAAGTTCGAGCGCGAAGCATTGGCGCGCGGCGAAGAAATCAACAGCGCCGAAATCCGCAAATCAGTGGCAGGCGAATTGAAAATACCGCTCCATGATGTCGAGTTCATGGATGGGCGGCTGGCGGGCGGCGATTTCTCGCTGAATGCACTGCAATCGCAGGATGAAGATGGTCGCGAATGGATCGACTCCCTCGAAGATGACGCAGAGCAGGCCGAGGCCAAGATCGAACAGTCACACGACAGGGCGCAACTGCGCGAATGGCTGCTTCATGCGATGGCAAGCCTGTCAGAGCGCGAGCGGCTTATCATACGCAAGCGCATGTTGCTGGAACAGCCCAGCACGTTGGAAGCACTTGGCGAAGAGTTGAACCTATCCAAAGAACGCGTCCGTCAGATACAGGTCGTCGCATTTCAGAAAATGCGGGCCAGCCTTGAGGGAAGTTCCAGCGAAGTGTTGAGCCTGCTGTCGTGAACGCAACAAAACATCGCGCGGCAAGGATGTAATTAAGTACACTTGTATTAACGCGCGCGCCCTCGCGCACGATTTCGGCCTTGGAGCGGTGCACGAACGGGGTTGTGCAAGGCAATATCCGCGTAACCATCCAGTGCCGCGCGCTGCATCGCGTCGTATGCCTGCGTGAACAAGGGGCGGCAATCGAGATAGATGAAATGATCGCCGCCATGCACGGCGGTAGCTACAGTGTTGTCATCCTGCGCCGCAGAAATCCCCTAAGCAATGCTTAGCATAATCGCGTTGCGATTGGGCGCCACAGTGATCTTCATGGTGTCTTCGGCATAGTGGCCGTCGGGCGCCGCTATATCATCTGTCAGCGCCGGCCCCGTCAGCGCCGCCCCGATAGAGCGCGTGCCGATGACATGATGCGCAACGCCCAGCTGTTTGGAACAGCCCTAAGCGTAGTCCAGTTCCTTGCGGTGTCGCTGGCCGTAATCGAAAGAGGTAAGGCGCTTCAATGCCCCTTGGGCGGCAAGAATATGGGCAAGCGAAACAGAGTCCAGCCCGCCAGAGCAGACAAGATTCGTTCTCATGTGTAAGTCCTTGTTTTGTTAACCGGGTAGGCTGCGACCGGTGACTGGCGATTTAGTGCCCGTTCAGGCGAAAGACTACCCTACCATTGGCGGGTTGGGCCGGTATCGATATGGATAAAGGTCGCGTATCTTCCAAGCCCCCCGCGACCGAGCGCTGCGGCGTGTTGGTGCAATTCGCGCGGACGCAATCTTGGATGCGCAATATCCAGCGCTTGGCCATGCAGATGGCGCGAATTGGCCGCACCACCGCGCACATTTCTGGAGGAAGACCGAAAACCATGCGTCAGGATCAGGGGTTCCTCAACGCTGATCAGCTCTTGTACGTCGGATGCCAGATCAAGCAGATTCGGGTCCATCTCGCCGACCTCGCCATTGCGCAGGTCGCGGGAAAACAGTGAGAAACGGTCAAGCGCTTCCTGCAAGTACGCCTCGCCATTAAAGTAAACCTCGTGGAACACCTCTTCAGTCCGCTGGTTCACCATGAAAAGGCTGCGTGTCTCAGCCGGTTCTGGCGCTTCGTTTCTGCGAAAAAACGGCAGCGCGGCACTTGGGCTGGCCGCCAAACCTGTCAGAGCGGCTGAGGCACCAAACAGGAACGCACGCCTGTTGTACGCAGATTGCTGAGCATCGAATGGCATAAGTCTCTCCGGGATCGTTAGTGTTGTCGGCGCCTTATCCAAGCCGCGCCGGACATCCCAGTAGGCCAAGCCTTCACAACCCTGTGTCGGCGGATTCGCACCAACCCCGGCGTGCGGCCTGTCATGCCCCGCCAGTTTCCATTCCTTTGGACACTTTGCGGGTTTTCAAAGTTTTGACACGCACTAACCTGATGCAGCTAAATGATTTTTCTGACAGCGTTATAACCTTGCAATCCGGCGTGCGCTTTGTTCGAAACAAAATCGCATCTCGCTGCGTATACTTCTGGCAACGATCCATCACAGGAAAGACACCTCATGCTGAAATACCTCACGACTACGGCACTTGCGCTGCTTGCCTTTTCGCCCTTGTCCGCAGACACGCCAGACCCCACAGACTGGGACAGCGTGCTAGAGGCGGCACGCGGCCAGACTGTGTATTGGCACGCATGGGGGGGTGATCCGCGCATCAATGCGTTCATCGCCTCGGTCGGGACAGACCTGCAAGAACGCCACGGTGTCACGTTGGAACATGTCCGGCTGGCCGATACAGCAGATGCCGTCACCCGCGTCATCTCCGAGCGTCAGGCAGGGCGCGATACTGGCGGCGCGGTCGATGTCATCTGGATCAATGGCGCGAATTTCGCCTCGATGAAGGAACAGGGGCTTTTGTTCGGCCCCTTTGCCGAAAGTCTGCCAAACTGGCCCTTGGTCGATACCGAAGCAAACCCCGCAGTGCTGATCGACTTCACCTTGCCGGTCGAAGGATATGGCAGCCCTTGGGCCATGTTCCAGATGGTGTTTGAATATGATAGCGAAACCCTGCCAGAGCCGCCGCGCACGCTTGATGCGCTGCGGGCTTGGATCGCGGCGAATCCGGGGCGCTTTACCTATCCGCAGCCGCCCGATTTTCTGGGCACCAGCTTTCTAAAACAAGCGCTATACGGCGTGCTCGATGATCCTTCCGTTCTGATGGGACCAACCGACAACGTAGATTATGACGCAGTGACTGCCCCGCTTTGGGCATTTCTGGATGAGATCACGCCAAACCTGTGGCGGCAGGGGCGCGCCTATCCGGCCAATGAACCCGCGCTGGGGCAGTTGCTGGCGGATGGTGAGGTCGACATCGCCTTTGCCTTCAATCCGGGGCGCGCATCTGCCGCGATTGCGGATGGCGAATTGCAGGACACTGTGCGCACCTTCGTCTTTGAAGAAGGCACCTTGGCCAATGCCTCATACCTGTCGATCCCCTATAACGCCGCCAATTCCGAAGGCGCGCTGGTGCTTGCAAACCTGATCCTCGATCCTGAAATTCAGGCCCGCGCGCAAGACCCTGCAATCCTTGGCTTTCAGACAGTTCTGGGCCTGCATCTGCTGGAAGAAGAGGACCGCGCACAGTTTGAGACGTTGGAGCTGGGCAGTGCCACGCTCGCACCGGACCAGATGGGCACAGGACTGAAAGAACCCCATCCAAGCTGGATGACCCGCATCGCCGAAGACTGGGCCGCGCGCTACGGCACAGGCCAGTAACTTGGCCCGTTTCGGGCTATGGGCGGCACTTTTGCTATTGGCCCTACCAGTTCTGGCGGGACTGGCAGGGGTGATCGGCCCCGCCTTTGGCTACTTGCCCGCGCTAGGCGGGGACGGGCTGAGCTTGGCACCTTGGCGCGCATTGCTCGCATGGCCAGGACTGTCCGGCGCAGTGCAATTGTCGCTGGTGACAGGAGTTCTGGCGACAGCGCTGTCACTTGCGCTGACATTGCTGATCGTAGCCGCATGGCAGGGCACGCGGTCATTCACATGGATCACCCGCGCGCTGGCACCGCTTTTGTCGCTGCCACATGCGGCCGCAGCCTTTGGGCTGGCATTTCTGATTGCGCCCTCTGGCTGGATCGCGCGTGGGCTGTCGCCTTGGGCAACCGGATGGGAGCGCCCGCCTGACCTGTTGATCGTCAATGACCCGCTTGGCCTTGCTTTGGTGGCAGGGCTGATCGTCAAGGAGGTGCCGTTTCTGCTGCTGATGACGCTGGCCGCCCTGCCCCAGACCGACAGCCTGCGCGGGCAGATGGTTGCGCGCAGCCTTGGCTATGGCCGTGTCACGGGCTGGATGAAGGCTGTGGCCCCGCGCGTCTATGCCCAAATCCGTCTGCCCGTCTATGCAGTGCTGGCCTATTCCATGTCCGTGGTCGATGTGGCGCTGATCCTTGGGCCGACCCGCCCGCCCACATTGGCCGTACAAATTCTGGACTGGATGACACACCCCGACCTTGCCCTGCGCTTTCAGGCAGCGGCGGGCGCGGTGTTGCAACTGGCATTGGTGATCGGCGCATTGGCCTTGTGGCGGCTGGCCGAGCTGCTGATTGCACGCAGGGGGGCGGTTTGGGCGGCAGCGGGCGGGCGCGGCGTGGCTGTTGATCTGGCGTTGCGCCCGCTGGGGGCTGCGGGGGCGCTTGCCATCGGGCTGGCGGTGGGCTTGGGGCTGGCGGGGCTGCTGGTGTGGTCTTTCGCCGGGCTGTGGCGCTTCCCTGCCCTGCTGCCCGACGTCTGGAGCTTGCGCAACTGGACAGGACAATCCGACAATCTACGCCGCATTGGTTTCGAGACCGGTGTGATCGCACTTGGCGCTACTTTAATCGCCCTGTGCCTAAGCATCGCGGCGCTACAAGCGCAAAACACCACCCGCACGCCCATGATCGGGCTGATCTATCTGCCCTTGATCGTGCCGCAGATTGCCTTTCTTCCGGGGCTGGCGACATTTGCGCTGGTGCTAGGAATGGATGGCACACGCATGACCGTGATGGCGGTGCATCTGGTCTTCGTGCTGCCCTATGTCTACCTGTCGCTGGCCGATCCGTGGCGGGCATGGGACGCACGCGCTGGCATGGCGGCATCCGCGCTTGGCGCGCGCCCGGCCCGCGTGCTGTGGGCGGTGCGTCTGCCCATGCTNACACGTGCCGTGCTGATTGCAGCGGCGGTGGGCTTTGCCACATCGGTCGCGCAATATCTGCCGACCCTACTGATCGGTGCAGGCCGCGTCAGCACCGTGACGACCGAGGCGGTGGCGCTGGCCTCATCCGGCAACAGGCGGTTGATCGGCGTGTGGGCCGTGGTGCAGATGGCGCTGCCGATGGGGGTGTTCGCGCTCTGCCTTGCTCTGCCCGCCTTGCTTTTCCGCAATCGCCGGGGCATGCAGATCGCATGAGCCTGCGCCTTGAAAATCTGGAAATCACGCATCAGGGCGCGGTCATGGTCGCCCTCTCGGTCGAAGTTGCGGCGGGCGAAGTGCTGACCGTCATGGGCCCGTCTGGCTGTGGCAAATCCACCGCCCTTGCTGCTCTGATCGGGGCCTTGCCGCCTGCGTTTCAGGCCAGCGGGCGGATCTATCTGGAAGGGCGCGAGATCACCCATCTGCCCACATATGCGCGCAAGCTTGGTATCTTGTTTCAGGATGACATCCTGTTCCCGCATTTGTCCGTTGCGGGCAATCTGGGATTTGGCCTGCCAAAATCCGCACATGACCGCGACGCCGCCATCGCACAAGCGCTGGTTGAGGCCGGAATGGCCGGAATGGGACCACGCGACCCCGCCACATTGTCAGGCGGGCAGCGCGCCCGCGTGGCCCTGATGCGCACATTGTTGTCAGCGCCGCGCGCCTTGCTGCTGGATGAACCATTCTCCAAACTCGACAGTGATCTGCGCGTTCAGATGCGCGAATTTGTGTTTCAGGCGGCACGCGCGCGGGGCTTGCCTGTCATCCTTGTGACACATGACCACGAGGATGCGCGCGCCGCAGGGGGGCCTGTGCTGGGTGTCACTGGTGCGCCGCTTACGCTGTGACGCAGTAAAGCCTGCATAATTTGCACACACGCTGTTTTTTGGACCAGATCAGTGTCAATATTTTTACAGAAATCCACCCAAGCAACGAAAGATGCGCGATTCTGCACGAAAACTGTTTTAATGGGGGAAAAACTCGGGCTATCATCACCCGTCCCGAGAGGAGAAACGGGGCACTTCGAGTGCTTGCTCGACAATGGAGGATAGAATGAACAACTGTTTTGTAAACGGGCTGCGCGCACTTGCGGTCCCGGCTGCGGCCCTTGCTTTCGGTATGGGGAATGCGGCTCAGGCGCAGGAATTGTCAATCGCCACGGGCGGGACAGGCGGCGTCTACTTCCCCTATGGCGGGGGCTTGGCCGAAGTGATCAACAATCATGTCGAAGGCGCTACAGCCAGCGTCGAGGTAACTGGCGCGTCGGTCGAAAACGTCGCGCTGATCTCGCGGTTTGATTCGGATATGGCCCTTGCACTGGCCGACACCGTCTATCAGGCGTTCCACGGTGAAGGGGCGTTCGAGGGGCGGCAGATTGATGAATTGCGCGCGCTGGCGTCCATCTACCCGAATGCGGTGCAAATCGTCACACTGGCCGATAGCGGCATTTCCAGCATCGAGGATCTGCGCGGTCAGCGCGTCTCGGTTGGGGCACCGGGGTCTGGCACAGAAGTCAGCGCACAAACGCTGCTTGAGGCCAATGGCATCACCTATGATGATTTCGAGCCGCAGCGCCTGAACTTCAATGAAACCGCCGATGCACTGCGCGATGGGGACATCGCAGCCGGGTTCTGGAGTGTGGGTCCGCCCACCAGCTCGATCATGAATCTGGCAACCACACGCTCGATCAGTCTGATTGCACTGAGCACCGAAGAAATTGCGGCCGCAATCGAGGCAGAGCCGACATTCGCGCCTTATTCTTTGCGCGAGGGGCTGTATGATGGCATGGCCGAGCCGGTTTTGACCATCTCGACGCCGAATGTGCTGATCGTTCATGCCGATATGGACGAGGAGATGGCCTATAACATCACCAAAGCCATGTACGAGAATGTGCAGGAGCTGATCGACATCCATCCGGCAGCCAATGATACGACTGTCGAGTTCAGCGTCGATTCAACGCCCATCCCCTTCCACCCCGGCGCGTTGCGCTATCTTGAGGAAGTGGGCGCGACCGCACAAGATCATCAGCGTCCGTGACGGGATTCCATACAGGGCGGCTGGTTTTGGCCGCCCTGTTTCTGTCTGCGCCCGCATCTGCTGATCCGGCGTTTCAAGCCCAGAGCGCTGATGGGGAGGTGGTTGCGTCCTTGCCCATGCCACAGGGTCAGGAAATCTGCTTGCATTGGGCGCATTCGGTGACAGGCGGCAAGGTTGCAGATTGCTTCGAGAACCGCGACGATCACCTGACGCTGACGCGCAGTTATCTGCATGATTTTGCCGCAGGCTTAGGCGAGGTTGAAGGGCGCGGCACGTTGACACCCGCACAGCAGGGCGGCTACTGGATCGGCGATATTGATGAAGCCCTGCCCGGCAACCGCCTGAAGCTGCGCACTGGTTCCAGTGCCGTCGGACACAGGCTGGTCGCAGGTAATCACGTGGTCCCCCTGCCCCTGCAATCGGCGCTCACACTTATACTGACACACCCCAACTGACAGGCTGGTTCCGATGACGTCAAATGTCGATCCGACAAACCTCTCTGTGCCCGATCAGGTCGAAGGCGGCACCATTCCTGAAAACCTGCGCTCTGCGGACAGGTTCCAGCCAAAGCCAGTGCTGTGGTTGATTACAGCGGTCGCAATCTCGCTGTCACTGTTCCAACTCTATACTGCCGGGATACAGCCGCTGGGGTTGTTCTACCAGCGCACCGCGCATCTGGGTTTTGTGCTGTTTCTGGCATTTCTGATCTTTCCGGTTTTCGGTCAGACCCGCAAACGTGGCGTTCTGGGCTGGATTATTGATGCAGGCTTTCTGACTGCCGCATTCCTGAGCGGATTCTACATCATCTGGTATCTTGATGACATCATTGCCCGCGCAGGCTGGTGGACCTCCACCGATATCATGGTGGGGATCATCTGCATCATCGCCGTGCTAGAGGCGAGCCGCCGCGCCGTGGGCTTGGGCCTGACGATCATCGGCGCTATCGCAATCCTTTATGCGCTGGCGGGGCCACGCGGTGCGCTGCCGGGCCTTGGCGAATGGATGCCAGGCGTGCTGTCGCACAGAGGGGCGAGTGTGGACCGGCTGGTGGGGCAGCTTTATCTGGGGCAAGAGGGCATATTCGGCCTGCCGCTGGGTGTGGCGGCAACCTTCGTGTTCATGTTCGTGCTGTTCGGCGCGTTTCTGGAGAAAACCGGCGCGGGCAAGTTTTTCATTGATCTGGCTTTCGCCGCCACGGGCCGTAAACCCGGCGGGCCCGCAAAAGCGGCCGTCATCGCCTCGGCCGGGATGGGATCAATCTCTGGCTCGGCCATTGCCAATGTGGTGACCACAGGGGCATTCACAATCCCGCTGATGAAGCGGCTGGGCTACAAGCCCAAGCAGGCCGGCGGGATCGAGGCCGCAGCCTCGACCGGTGGGCAGATCACGCCGCCCCTGATGGGCGCAGGCGCATTCCTCATCTCGGAATACACGCGTGTGCCCTATATCGAGATTGTCATGGTCTCGATCTTTCCGGCGATCCTGTATCTGGGCACGGTCTATTTGTTTGTGCATATCGTGGCGATGAAACAAGGCATGAAAGGCATGTCAGCGTCTGAATTGCCGGTTGTGCGGCAAGTGCTGGCGGCGGGCTGGCAGTTCATCGTGCCGCTGGTGCTGCTGGTTTGGCTGTTGGTCAACAATATCTCGCCCATGCGGGTCGGGTTCTGGGCGATCCTGACAGTGATCGGCGTGGCAGGGTTGCGCGGCCTTTGGTCGGTGTTCGCTGATGGGCCTGTGACCACGGCTCGGGTGCAGGCGTCGGTCATGCGCGGGCTGCGAATGATTTTTGAATCGCTGGAACTGGGCGCGCGCAACGCGGTCGCCGTCTCGATTGCCTGTGCGGTTGCGGGCATTATCGTGGGTGTTGTGGGCCTGACCGGGTTGGGGTTGAAGTTCAGCTCGATGATGATCTCGCTTTCGGGGGGCAATATCGTGATCGCGCTGGGGCTGGTGTTGCTGGCGTCGCTCATCCTTGGGCTGGGGCTGCCGGTCACGGCCAGCTATATCGTGCTGATCGTGCTGGTGGGACCGGCGCTGCATAATGAATTTGGCATTCCGCTGCTGATCGCGCATCTGGTGGTGTTCTGGTATTCGCAAGACAGCAATGTGACGCCGCCTGTGGCGCTTGCAGGGTTTGCAGGCGCAGCTGTGGCAGGCGCGAAACCTATGGAAACCAGTATGCAGGCATGGAAATTCGCGAAGGGTCTCTATCTGATCCCCGCGTTTATGGTGTTCAACCCGGTCATCATTATGGGCGGAGAGCTGTGGCATGTGCTGCTGACAGGCACGATTATCATCATTGCGCTTGTCGCCTTTGCCGCCGCGATAGAAGGGTATCTCTTCACATGGATCGACCCGGTGTCGCGGGTGGCAATGATCCCTGCTGTGATCGCGGTGTTCCATCCGTCGCTGGCGATTGAACTGGCAGGCGCGGCGGCACTTCTGGTACTTCTGGGCTGGAACTGGTTGCTTGCGCGTCGATTGTCCCCTGCCTGAAGCAGATGCGGCGGCCCCTTGGCTGGTGCTGCCGCATTGAATGCCGAAGATATGATTTCCGCCATACTTGACACACGCCCCTATCCTCGCTGATCTCAGCAGTAGGGTTTCGGTCGCCAGTTACGCCGACTCAGCCCTTTGCAGGACAAGACAAACAAGACCGGGCATAAACCCGATCACCCTATATTGAGGCCAGAAGATAATGTGGACAAAAACCCTTGTTGGCGCGGCGCTTCTTGCGGCCTTGGGCACTGGCCCGTTGCACGCGTCCCCGACCCAATGCGACACCAAGATCGACGGCGAGCCCGTCACGATTTTCTACGATACAGCAGACCCGACCTTTTCCTCTTTTCGAGAGCGCTTCTTGCGTCGGGGCCACCAATGTCCGGGCGCAGTTGTCATCACCTATCTGATGCCCGATCTGTCAGCAGCAGAGCGAGAGGTCTTTTGCGCCAATTACGACCCCTTGACGCAAAGCCACTCGATGCCCGCACAGGGGCGGCGTGACAATTTCGGCCGCTGCGTCGAGCCGTCGAAAACCTGCAAACTGGTGAACACCACCAAGCAAGAAGCCATGACCTTGATGGGCGTGGGCCGACAAGCCGAAGACGGGATGCGACCAAGCCTGCTCTCCTCGACCGTTTCGGCGGTCACACACAGTTCCGGGGCCATGATCCTGTCGGGCAATGCAGGTGCGCTGACTGGAATACTGTCATCCGTGGGCACAGGTGTCGGGGCCGCAGTCAGCGCACCAGCAGTGCTGGTGGGGGCCGCTGCAAGTGTGGTTGTGATCGGTGGCGCGGTCTATCTGTGCAGCGACGAGGATTAAACCTTAACCTGCCAGCGCCATCGCATGAGAGGTCACCCAAGCCAAGACCGCATAGCGCCCGGTCTTGGCAATGCTGACCAGCAGCGCGAATTGCCACAACGGCGTGCGCATGATGCCCGCAACCAGCGTGAACCAGCCCAGCACAGGTGCCCAGCTTAACAGCAGCGACCATACCCCATAGCGGCGAAACCAGCCTTGGGTGCGTGCAAGCTGGTCTGGTCGCATCGGGAACCAGCGCTTGTCACGATAAGTCTCGACCCGCATCCCGATCGCATAATTCACAAATGCGCCCAGCGTGTTGCCCAGACTGGCAATTGCAACCAGAAGCACCAAACCGCTGACATTGCCCAGTTGCAAGGCCACGAAAACCGCCTCGGACTGAAATGGAATGATTGTGGCCGCCAGAAAGGCAGCAGCAAACAGGGTGACAAGCGCTGTCAGGGTAATCATGGCCAGCCCCTCAGCCGGAAATGGAAAGGTCATCGAAATAACGCGGCACGAAGCCCAAGCCTATAGCCGCACACCTTCGCGCCCGGCAAGGTCAGTAAAGAATTGCCACGCAACCCTCCCCGAACGGCTGCCCCGTGTCGCCTGCCATTCAATCGCCTCGGCGCGCAGGCGATCCGGGGCAAGGTGCAAGCCATAAGCCGCGCAATAGCCTTCGATCATCGCCAGATACTCGTCCTGATCACAGGGGTGAAAGCCCAACCACAAGCCGAACCTGTCCGAAAGCGAGACCTTTTCTTCCACAGCCTCAGACGGTGAAATCGCGGAAGACCGCTCATTCTCGATCATGTCACGCGGCATAAGGTGCCGCCGATTCGAGGTTGCGTAAAGCACGACATTATCCGGTCGCCCCTCTACCCCGCCATCCAGAACAGCCTTGAGCGATTTGTAATGCTGGTCATCATGACTAAAGGACAGGTCATCGCAAAACAGGATGAACCGCGCCGAAGAGTTGCGCAAATGCGCCATCAGTCGTCCGATTGAGGGCAGGTCTTCGCGCTGAATTTCCACCAATTTCAGGTCAGAGGCAGGGTCCAGTTCCAGCGCACGCGCATGAACTGCCTTGACCAGCGACGATTTCCCCATCCCGCGCGCACCCCATAAAAGCGCGTTATTCGCAGGCAGACCTTTTGCAAATTGCAACGTGTTGGTCAAAAGCGTATCGCGCGACCGGCCAATTCCTACAAGCAGATCCAGCGACACCCGATTGACCTGCGCTACAGGTTGCAGATGGTCTGGTGCAACATGCCAGACAAAGGCCTCTGCCGCCGCCAAATCTGGCGCAGGAGTCGCGGCGGGTGACAGCCGCTCCAGCGCCTCGGCGATCCGGCGCAAACTATCATCCGCTGCAAAACCCGTGTCAGAGCCGGAGTTCATTTCTCGTCTTCCAGCTCATCCTCGAAAATCTCGTCATCCTCATCATCCAACAGCCCTTCGCGGCGCAGCTCTTCGTTGCGCTTGCGTTCGACATAGCCGACCAGCCGGATCGAGATTTCATAAAGCCCGTAAACCACCACAAACAGGATCACCTGCGTAATCACATCCGGCGGGGTCACCAATGCGGCAAGCGTCAGAATACCCACAATCGCCCATTTTCGCCCGGCCCGCAGACCCGCTTCGGAAACAAGCCCGGCCTTGCCCATCAGCGTCAGCAACACCGGCAATTGAAAACACAGGCCGAAAGCCACGATGAATTTGATAGTCAGGTTCAGATATTCCTGCGCAGAGCCTTGAAAAACCACCGACAAGGGCGCCGCGCCGGTAACGCCCTCGACAACCTCGCCCCCAGTGCCGAACTGTTGAAAGCCAAGGAAGAAGTTGTAGGCCAGTGGTGTGACCACATAGAACGCAAACGACGCACCCAGAAAGAACATGAACGGCGAGGCGACAAGGAAAGGCAGAAAGGCGTGCTTCTCGGACCGGTACAGACCAGGTGCCACAAAGCGCCACATCTGACTTGCGATTACCGGGAAAGACAGCATGAAGCCGCCCAGCAGCGACACCTTGATCGCCACGAAGAAACCCTCTTGCGGGCTAATGAAGATCAGGTCGCAATCCTGCCCGCGCGAGGCCAGCGCATCACACAAAGGGGCCGTCAGAAAGTTGAAGATCGGCGTGGCAACCGTGAAACACAGCACCATCCCCACAACGAAAGCAAAGACAGACTTGATCAGCCGGTTGCGCAGTTCCGCCAGATGCTCGATCAGCGGCGCGCCCTTGTCGTCGATATCGTCACGCGAATTGGATGTGCTCATGCTTTGCTCTTATCCGTCGCATCACCTTTGGGCGCGTTTGACGGCGCAGGCGATGTCGCAGTCTGATTGGCCTTGGCCGCAGCTTTCGGCTTGCCCGCCGCTTTGGGCTTTGCGGCGGCTTTGGGCTTGGCGGGTGTTTTGGGCGGGGCCTTCGTCTCGGCTTTGGCCTTCGTTGCGGGTGTTGGCTTGGCTTCGGGTTTGGGCTGCGCTTTGGTCTGTGGCTTGGCCTGCGCTTCGGGTTCACCCGCAGCTTTGGGGGTCACAGGTTTTGGCGCGCGCTCTTTGCGCAGATTGTCCATTTCGGCAGAGATGCGGTCCATGGCCTCTTCGTCATCCTCGGCGCTTTCCGGGTCAGGTCCGGCAGCGTCAGGCTTTGCGCCCTTCCCCTTTTTGCCCGGATCTTTCAACGGGTCCCAGTTACGCATCTTGTTGACTTCATCCAGCCCCATGCTTTGCGGGTCTGTCGCGCGGCGCAGATCGCGCGCCACATCCTTGACTCCAGTCGAATCCGCAGCGTCATCCATCGCGCGCTGAAACTCGCGCGCCATGGACCTTGCCTTGGCCGTGAACTGACCAAGCGAGCGAAACATCTTGGGCAGGTCTTTTGGACCCACCACGATCAAAGCCACGATGCCGATCACCATCAGCTCTGTCCAGCCGAGATCAAACATCACATCCCCTTTGCACCTGAACACTCAGGTTTACGACAGTCCAATCCTGTACCACACACAGCGCCCTGATCCGAATCAGGGACCGCGTGGGTCAGACCTTGTCCTTGTCGTTTTCAGGGGTGATGTCGCGCGCGGTCGTCACGCCATCTTCATCCGAAGTCTTCTCGATCTCTTCAGAGCCGTCTTTCAGGCCCTTCTTGAACGAGGTGATCCCTTTGCCCACTTCGCCCATCAGCGCGCTTACCTTACCGCGTCCGAAAAGCACAAGCACGACAACCGCAATGATGATGAAGCCAGCAGGCCCAATATTGTTCAGCATGAGTGTCTCCCTCTGCCGCGTCAGCCAGATAGACTACGCGGTCATACGCATTCCATTTATGGATTATCGACGCCAGTTCAAAGCCCCAAATTCAAGATCGGGACAATTTCCTGTATACGCGATGCGCAAACTTAATCAAACAGCTCAAACTCGGGAATGCTGACTGCACCCAACACACGATTGCGTCCGGCTTCTTTGGCTTGATACAGGAACTCATCGGCTGTCGACATCAAGGTTTCACGGGTGTCTGTCAGCGCAGTGCAGGTTGCAACGCCCAGACTGGCCGTAAATTCAATCACGGGATAATCGCGCACAATTGTTCCCTCAATGACAGCGCGCAGGCGTTCCGCTATTTCCATCGCCGATTCCGCATCGGCCAATAAAATAACGCCGAACTCCTCGCCGCCCAACCGGCCAAGCCGGTCACAGGGGCGCAATTCCGACTGAACGACATGCGCCACTGCACGCAGAACCGCGTCACCTGCCGCATGGCCATAAGTGTCGTTTATCTTTTTGAAGTGGTCGAGATCGAACACCACCAATGAACACGGAACCCCGCCACGCTGCCATGTAGCCACGGCGCGGCCCAAATCGGCCATAAATGCGCGGCGTGTCATGGCCCGTGTCAGCATGTCGCAATGCGCGACCGACCAAAGCGCGTGATGTTCGGCGGCGAGCACGGCAAAACCGGCCAGCATATGTGCCGCACCTGATTCAAATTCTTTCGCATAGGCCCGCAAAACCCCGATCCGACGCCCCTGATGCACAAGTGGCGCCTGAATGCAGGCCAGATCAACCGGCACGGCCTGCATCGGCGCGCCGTCGAATTGAATGGCCACATGGCTCGCACCGGTGGTCTGACGAATGAGGTAGAAGATTGTGTCATACTGCTCGTTCATAGGATCGGGAGCAGCGAAAGACGCTTCAGTGACGGACAAAGCTTGAGAAGATAAATCATTGGCCATAGGGGTGCATCCCGTTCACTTCGAAAATTTTAAACATTTATCCGCCAAAATCTGCTTCGGTCTGGCTGGTTCTTAATTAGATTTTAATTATGGCGTTTTATGGGCCTTACCCATATTTTACTGAATGAAAGGTTAACACAAACCTGCCCATCGCGCCAAGGCTGGTGTGTCGGGCCGCGCTATTCAAAGCACAGTCACCCTGTAAGCTATGGGACGTTGCCGCCCAACCCGCCCCTATTCGCCTTGCAGCATGGACCTGAACTGGCGTTTTTGCTTGTCGGTCCAATTGACCTGAAGCGCGTATCCTTGCTGATCCTGCTGCTCTCGCTCGACTACGCCTTGCTCGAACAGCCAAGCACGCACGCGCCCTTGTGCAAAAGTCAGATGAATCTCGGCGGTGTGGCGGGTATCGTCCAGTTGCTCGGTCAATGCGGCGAAGAACGCCTCCAGCCCCTGCCCTGTAACTGAAGACCCAAGATACACATCTTTCTCCGTCAGCGCGCGCTCGGCCAAGGCTGCGTGCTGCTCTGGTGGCAAAAGGTCTGCCTTGTTCCAAAGCGCGATCTGGCGGGTATGCACACCAACCCCCAGATCCGCCAGAATATCGCGGACATTGCGCGCCTGCTCTTCGGTCTCGGGGTGCGCGATGTCGCGGACATGCACAATCAGATCCGCCTCCAGCACCTCTTCCAGAGTGGCGCGAAACGCCGCGATCAGTTGCGTCGGCAGGTCCGAGATGAAGCCCACCGTATCGGACAGGATAATGTCCTTGCCTGTGGGCAGGCGCACTGCGCGCATTGTCGGATCAAGGGTTGCAAACAACATATCCTTGGCCAGCACCTCGGCACCAGTCAGGCGGTTGAACAAGGTCGATTTCCCCGCATTTGTATAGCCGACCAGCGCCACCACCGGAAACGGCACCTTGCGCCGCGCGGCGCGGTGCAATTCGCGGGTGCGCGTGACCTTGCTCAGTTGCCTGCGCAGGCGCACCATTTGCAGGTCAATGGCGCGGCGGTCTGCCTCGATCTGTGTCTCGCCCGGACCACCAACAAAGCCCAGACCGCCGCGCTGGCGCTCCAGGTGGGTCCAAGCCCGCACAAGCCGCGTGCGCTGATAGCTGAGCGCCGCCAACTCGACCTGCAACACGCCTTCGCGCGTGCGCGCCCGATCTGCAAAGATTTCCAGAATCAGGCCCGTGCGGTCCAGCAGCTTGACCTTCCACGCGCGTTCAAGGTTGCGCTGTTGGACCGGCGACACCGGCCCGTCGATCAGAACAAGCTCGACTTCAGCCTCGGCGATAATTTGCGACAGTTCTTCTACCTTGCCGGACCCGAACAACATGCCGGGATGCGCTTTTGGCAAGCGCACAACCCGTTCATCCGCCACATCAAGTCCCGGAAGGGCATGCGCCAGCGCAACGGCCTCGGCAAGTGCCAATTCCGGTTCTCGTATGCGCACATGCGCCTTGATCTCTGGATGCAGAACCATAGCGCGGGTGCGTTCCGCGCCCACGTTATTCCCGGTATCCGACGGTTCATCTGACATATTGGCGATCAGCCTTCGCCCTCATATAGCGAAATCGGCTGTCCCGGCATTATGGTCGAAATGGCGTGCTTGTAGACAAGCTGACTTTGCCCATCTCGACGCAAAAGAACACAGAAATTGTCAAACCAGGTGATTACACCTTGCAGTTTGACACCGTTAATCAGGAATACAGTCACTGGAACCTTGTTCTTGCGGACATGGTTCAGAAATGCATCTTGCAGGTTTTGTTTATCATTGGCCATGCGCTTGCCTTTTTGTCAGGGCGTGTTTGCTTTACGCAGAGAGCCTCATCTCCCTCTGGGTTGAGTATGAAGCGCGATTCGGAAAACTTCCAGCCCTGAAACCGGATAAATTGCGGTACAAACGAAATTATATTTCCCGCAAGCAGATATAAGCAAACTCAGCGGCGCCAGAAAACCGACAACAAGAGCAGCAATTCCAGCCGCCCCAGCAGCATGCCAAAGGCCATGACCATCTTGCCAAAATCCCCCAAACCCGCCCAAAGCAGCGGCTCTTGGCCTGCGATTTGGGCAAGCGGGCCGGTCGTTGTCAGGGCGGCGGCCGCGAAAATCGTGGCATCTTCCAGACTCACCCCGGTCAGCGTCAACAAGGCCGTCAGCGCGGTCAGCGAAAAAATGAACACCATCAGGAACAGCCAGGCCGAAAACGCCCCCTCACGCCGCAGGCTGCGCAGCCGCGCGCCATCTCCGCCGACACTGTCGGGATAGACAAGTTTCGCCACTTCGCGCCGCGCCTGCCAGCCCAAAGCAAAGACGCGCATCAGCTTCAGACCGCCCGCGGTTGTCGCAACGCCGCCCCCGAAAATGACAAGGCCCAGCAGAACAATCCCCGCCGCGCCCGGAAACACGGCTGAAACCCCGCCGCCCACTTCGCTGATAAACCCCGTGGTGCTGAGAAAAGACAGGCTGGTGAAAACATGGCCCCAGATCATCGACACATGCCCCGCTATTCCAGAGGGATGCGGCACAAACACCGCACGCAGGACAAGCGCGGCAAATATCACCAGCAAGATACCACCTGCCAGCAGCAGTTCGGGGTCACGCCAAGGTGCACCCTGACCTTGCTGCATCCCGCGTGCACCCGGCCACAGCCTGCGGCTGAGCGCGAAAAACAGAATTGCGGCAATCAGCATCTCGGTGGCAAGCCCGCTCAACGCTCCGTCTGGTGCAATCCCGGACGTGGAGAGGGTCGACATGGCAAGCATAAGCGCCACCAGCGGCGGGTTGCCAGCAATCGACAGCGCCACCCATAGCATCAGCGTCAACCCGACATAGACCGGTGCTACCACCCGAACTTGATCGGCCATGCGCGACAGGGTCTTGTCGTCAAAGCTTTCATCAATCCTTGTGGGTTGGTGCACCTCGCCCCAGCCAGATGCAGCCCCAACGGTACCAGAGCGGTTGCGAAACAACTCGAACCCGCCCAAATTCAGCGGCGCAAGCAGCGCAATCGCAACCACCATCAGGAACAGCCCGCCCCCCCACGCGACGGTCGCGCGCCACAAATGCAGACTGCGCGTCACCTCGCCTTCCAGCACGCTGGCACCTGTGGTGGTAAAGGCCGACAGCATTTCAAACCACGCATCCAGAAAGCGGATGCCCGGCACTGCCTCGGTCAGGGGCACCGCCATCAGGACCGGCAGGAACAGATAGGCGAAAGTCAGGTAATAGAACGGATGCGCCCCACCTGCGACCACCGCCGCGCCAGAGCGGCTGGCCAGATAAATCAGCCCCGTCAGACTGCCCAGCAGCCCCGCAGAATACACAAACGCGCGCGCAAGTTCATGTTCGCGCAGCGTAAAGCCGACGGCAGCAGGCAGCAGCATCGCCAGTGCCGTGATGCCCATCAGGGCAACAATAATCACGATCCCATGCGATCTGCGCTGCATTGGCGCCTCTCTCTCTCGCTGTTGCGCGCGACGGCTCAGAAGAATTCGACCGCAACTTGCAGCAATTCATCGACCTTCGGCACATCGCCGGTCAGTGAGAAAATCACCACCAGATCGCCTTCGCGCAACACCATGTCACCTGTGGGGCGCAAAAACTCACCCTTGCGCGACACGCCGATCAACAACGCGCCTTCGGGAAAGGCAATATCGCGCACGCGGGCATTCGACAGTTGCGACGTGCCCAGAACTTGTGCCTCGATCACCTCGGCCTCTCGGTCGCCAAGCAGATAGACCGAGCGCACCCGCCCATGCCGCACATGCCGCAGGATCGACGACACTGTCAGCGCGCGTGGGTTGATATGTGCGTCAATTCCCAGTGCGCCCGCCAGCGACACCATGCCGGGGTCATTGATCAGCGAGATGGCCTGAGTGGCCCCCAGCGATTTCGCGCGCACCGCCGCCAGCAGATTGGTGCGGTCGTCATCTGTCAGCAGTAACACCGAGTCGATCTTGCCGATGCCCGCCTCGTCCAGCAGGTTGGCATCCATGCCATCGCCATGCAGCACAATCGAGCGCTCCAGCCCGTCAGCCGCCGCCTCGGCGCGGGCGCGGTCACGCTCGATCACCTTGACCCGGACGCGCACCGGCTGGTTTTCCAGCGCACGGGCCACAGACAGGCCGACATTCCCCCCACCGATGACCAGGACGCGTTCCTGACGGGCCGGTGACTTGCCGAACACTTCAAAGGCGCGGGCAACATCGCGCGCGTCGACCAGCACATAGATCTGATCGCCTGCATATAACTGGTCTTCGGGTTCTGGCGCGAACAACCGCTTGCCNCGCCGTACACCCGCCACCATGATCCGCAAGGTTGGAAACAGGTCTGACAACTGGCGCAAAGATGTGTTGAGAACGGCGCAATCGGTATCCAGCGCCAGACCGATCAGCAGCGCTTTGCCCTGAAAATATTCCTGCACATCGAAGGCTTCGGGATAGGCCACCCGCTTGAGGGCGGCTTGCGAGACTTCGCGCTCGGGGCTGATGATGACATCAATGGGCATATGCTCGCGGCGGAACAGGTCGGAATAGCGCGGGTCCAGATAGGATTGCTCGCGCAGTCGCGCGATCTTGCGGGTTACGCCAAAGACCGAATGTGCAACCTGACAGGTGACCATATTCACTTCGTCCGAATATGTGGCGGCGATCACCATGTCGGCGTCGCGCGCGCCTGCCTGTTCTAGAATACCGGGGTGGCTGGCAAAACCAACGATGCCCTGCACATCCAGCGCATCGGTCGCGCGGCGCACAAGTTCGGGTTTGCTGTCCACAAGTGTTACGTCATTGCGTTCACTCGACAGATGGCGCGCGATCTGCCAGCCGACCTGCCCCGCACCGCAAACAATGACCTTCATGGCGCATTCGCTCCTTCAAATGGCGACGCATCTGTCGTGTCATGTGTCAGCATGGCGGCGCATGTTCAAGCCCATGATGCGCAGCCACGCTGTCAGCCCTTCATCTCGGACAGTTTCGCAGTATTCACCCCAAGGGATTTCAGTTTGCGGTGCAGGGCCGAGCGCTCCATGCCCACAAATGACGCAGTCCGGCTGATATTGCCCCCGAACCGCTTGATCTGCGACAACAAGTATTCGCGTTCAAACAACTCGCGCGCTTCGCGCAACGGCAAGGTCGTCAGACTGCCCGACAGCACCAGTTTGGGCTCATTTTCATCGCCCTCGCCCGGCGCCTCAGATTGCAGGTCNCGAATGTCGATGGCGCGTCCGGCATCGCCCAGAATCATCGCCCGCTCGATCACATTGCGCAACTGGCGAATGTTTCCGGGCCAGCGCATGGCTTGCAGATGCGCGCGTGCGGCGTCGGACAAGCTGCGCTTCGCCAGACCCTGCGTGCGGTGCAACTCATCAAGGAAATGCTCGGCCAGCAAGGGAATGTCCTCACGACGGTCTTCCAGACCGGGCACGGGGATCGGTACCACGCTGAGGCGGTCAAACAATTCCTGCCGGAACAGACCATCGCGCACGCGCTGGGACAAATCCTGACTGGTCGCGCTCATGACACGCAGATCCACACGCACCTTATCCGCGCCACCTACACGGGTGAATTGCTGCTCGACCAAGACCCGCAGGATCTTGGATTGCGTGCCCATCGGCATGTCGGCCACTTCGTCAAGATAGACCACACCGCCATGCGCCTGCTCCAAAAGGCCCGGCTCGACGCCGCGCTCGGGGCTTTCGCGGCCAAACAGCACTTCTTCCATACGCTCTGGCTCGATCGTGGCGGCAGATACGCAGACAAAGGGGCATGAGGCGCGGTCGGAATGTTCATGCACAAAGCGCGCAGCCGCTTCCTTGCCACTGCCCGCAGGGCCGGTCAGCATGATCCTTGCGTTCGAGCTGGTCACTTTTTCAAGCTGCGCATACATGGCGCGGTAAGCGTGGCTTTCCCCCAGCATCTGGGCGCTGTTGGTATCACGCCGCCGCAAGACCAAGTTCTCGCGCCGCAGGCGCGACGCTTCCATTGCGCGGCTGATGACCACCATCAACTTGTCAATGTTGAAGGGTTTTTCAATGAAATCATAGGCTCCCTGCTTGATCGCAGCGACCGCAATCTCGACATTGCCATGGCCGGAAATGATGACGATGGGGATATCGGGATTAGAGCGTTTGACCGTCATCAGAATGTCGATACCGTCCATCTTGCTGTCTTTCAGCCAGATATCGAGCACCATCAGCGCGGGGGGGTTGGCGTTGACCTCGGCCATGGCGTCATCCGAATTGGCGGCACGCCGGGTGGTGAACCCCTCATCCTCCAGAATATCAGAGATCAACTCGCGGATATCGCGCTCGTCATCAACAATCAGAATGTCACTCATGCGTCACTACTCGCTAATTTGCTCATGTCTTCCTCGGTCATCTGTTGGGGTGTCAGGCGTGGCAGACGAATAACTGCCATCGCACCGGCATGGGTGTCGCCGTCAAACATTTCCGCATCTTCCAGCCGCAACGTGCCGCCATGTTCCTCGATAATCTTGCGCACAATAGACAGGCCCAGTCCGGTGCCCGCCGCGCGCGTGGTCACATAAGGTTCAAACAGGCGCGAGCGATCCTCGGGCAGCCCGACCCCGTTGTCGGATATGGTGATCCGCAATTCGCTCTCGAACGCCTCGAAACTCAATCGTATCTCTGGAACGAACCTTCCCGCACCCACATTTTCCATACGTGTTTCAATAGCTTCACCTGCATTCTTAATCAAGTTTGTGAAGGCTTGGGCCATCATCGTGTCGTCTACTTCAACGATGACAGCTTCGGCGGGCAAGTCGGTCTGAAAACGTACATCGGGCTGGCCGCTTTCTTGCAGCAGCGCACAATCGCGCAGAATGACGGCCAAATCATGCGGGCGCCGGTCAGGTTCAGGCATACGGGCAAACCGTGAAAATTCATCAACAATGCGGCGCAAGTCATTGGTTTGGCGCACAATTACAGATGTAAGCTGCGACAGGCTATCGGCATCGGCCCCTTCCAGCTTGCGCGAAAACTTCCGCTCGATCCGTTCGGCGGAAAGCTGGATTGGCGTCAGCGGGTTCTTGATTTCATGTGCGATCCGCCGCGCCACATCGCCCCACGCGGCCATGCGCTGCGCCGAGACCAGCTCGCTCACATCATCGAACGCCACGACATAGCCTTCCAGCTGGCCATCGCTGCGCCGCCGCTCGGCCATGCGCACGAGCAATGTCTCCAGCCGCCCCGACCGTGAAATCCTGAGTTCTTCCTGAACGCGGCCCAGATTGGCCGGGGTGGTGCGCAAACGCTCCAGAAGTGGGGCAAACTCTGGCACGACCTGATCCAAGGGCACGGTCGGGCTGGTCATTGCCTCCAGCTCCAGCATCGTAACGGCGGCACGGTTGATAAATTCGACATGCCCTTCTGCGTCCAGCCCGACGACCCCTGCCGTCACCGACCCCAGAACGGAGTCGAACAATCGCCTGCGCGCCTCGATCTGGCGATTGTTTTCCAGCAAGGTTTCGCGCTGCCCCTTCAACTGATGCGTCATCTGGTTAAAGACCCGGCCCAGCAGGGCTATTTCGTCGTCATCGCGCGCCACCTCAACCTGAACATCCAGATCACCACTGCCCACCTGCTCGGCCGCCTGCGCCAATCGGCCCACAGGACGGGAAAGCCGTTCCGCAAAATTCAGGCCCAACCAGATGGACCCAAGAATCAGGATCAAGGCAAACCCCAGATAAAGCGCGCCGAACTGAAACAACAAGCGCCCCCGTTCGCGTTCAAGTTGTTGATAGAATGCGACAGTTTCTCGGGTTTCATCCAGCAGGCTGAGAATGGCACCATCCACCTCTCGGGCGACATAAAGATACCGGTCGAAATGATTGTCCAACGCCACAATGGCGCGAAACTCGTTGTTGGGCCAGTCGCGGATCACGACAATCCCATCCTGCGCCTGCGCAATATCCTCTGGCGAAAGTGGGGTGAAATTGAACCTGAAGGAACGCTCTCCACGGGCACGTATCTCCCCCTCGCCATCGACGATAAAGGCCACGCGCAGCCCGCGCTGGATTTGCGCCTGTGCTTCGGACAACAGGCTGCGCAACTCGCCATCCTCGATCAGGGGGAACACACGGCGCACAGTTTCCAGATAGGCGGCCAATTCGCGCGTATCGGTGCGCAGGTCGCGCTCCTGCTCGAACTGATAGGCTTCGGCTGCGGCCATAGAGTTCCCGACCACGCGCTGCACCCTGTCCGAAAACCACCCTTCCAGCCCCACATTCAATGTCAGAACGGCAAAGACGGCCACAGTGACCGTTGGCACCAAGGCGATGGTGGCAAACAAGGTCGACAAGCGAAAATGCAACCGCGACCCAGCCGAGTCAGAACGGCGCGCAGACACCAGCCGCGCCACACGAATGGCGACCAAAGCGGCAATAATCAGAACATAAACAAGGTCTGCCAGCAGCACCAGCAACAGGCTGCGCGAATCAAACACCTGTCCCATCGGACCCAGCGCCATGAGTGTCAGAAACACCAACAACGGCCCCAGCAGCACCAGCACCAACGCCAGTCTGTTGGACAAGCGCCCATCACCTGATCTTATCATCGCCGCCTTCAGCATCGGCGAACTGGTCCCATTAACACGCGCCACCCCCTCGACCAGCATCTCGTAACTTCAAGGGACGTGCCCCGCTGCCCGTGATACAATGAGGCGAGCTTGCCACATGACCTGTGGTAATTCTACATCAAATCACACATTCTTGCTTTGGGCGTCAGTCAGGTCAGCTTGCGCCGACGCGACACGGGAATATCTAACTCTGTAATCTTCTTGCGCAAGGTGTTGCGGTTGATGCCCAGCAGGTCGGCACATCGCGCCTGATTGCCCCCTGTTGCATCGAGCGCGAGTTCGATCAGCGGGGTTTCCATTTCGCGCAAGATTCGCCCATACAATCCGGGTGGTGGCAAATCCTGCCCATGCAGGTCGAAATATCTGCGCAAGTGGCGTGCCACCGACTCGGACAGTGTTTCATCGGTGAACCGCTCGCCCACGGATACAGCACTAGGCTGGCTGTGCAGCGCACCTTCAATCTCGGTGCGCGCGATGATCGGGTCGGCGCTGGTCAATCCAAGGCGGCGCAAGGTGTTTTGCAATTGCCGCACGTTGCCGGGCCACGAATACAGCCGCACAACTTCCATCGCCTCGGGGGACAGGGTGCGCAGAGTTGCACCTTCGTCCGCTGCCTGTGACAGGAAATGGCGCGACAACGGCTCCAGATCGTCGATGCGTTCGCGCAGTGTCGGCACATTCAGCACAACCCCGCCAAGGCGGTAATACAGATCTTCGCGCAACGCCCCTTCGGCAAGCGCGCGCGTCAGGTTGCCCTGTGCAGTTGCCATGACGCGCGGCCCGTCTTCGGGCAAGGCGTCCAGCAGGCGCGCGGCGCGTAGTTGCGCATCGGTGTCATAAGACAGGATTTCATCAAACAGCAACGTGCCCCCGCGCACCCGCGACAGCAAAACCTGCGCCCCGTCAAAGGTGTTCAAATCCTCACCAGTGGCGGCCACAAATGGTTGGTTGCGCCGGTCAGACAGGTCATGCAGCGTGCGCGCAATCAGCGATTTGCCGGTGCCCGATTCCCCAAGGATCAGCACAGGCATGGCGGAATTGATGACCCGCGCGATCAGTCTATACAATTCCTGCATGACCGGCGTGCGCCCGACAAGCGGCATACTGTCCATGCTCAGCATGTCGCCGCGCGGTGCCGGACTTGGCCGCGTTGGCACCTCTGTGGATGCGACGCGGCGGCGGTTTTTCATCGCCGCCCCTGCCCGCTTCAGCAGATCAGGCAGATCAAAAGGCTTGGGCAAGTAGTCATGCGCCTCGACCTCATTGGCCTGAATCGCGGTCATGATCGTGTTTTGCGCAGAAATCACGATGACAGGCAAATCCGGGCGTTCCTGACTGATTTTCGGGATCATCTCGATCCCGTTACCATCCGGCATCATGACATCTGTGATTACCAGATCACCACGCCCTTCTTCCACCCAGCGCATCAGCGTGGTCAGGCTGGAGGTGGCATGCACCTTGCAGCCCGCACGCGTCAGCGCCTGTGTCAACACGGTTCGAATCGTGCGATCGTCATCTGCCACCAGAACTGTGCCGTCCATCAGCGACTCTCCTTGTTGTCAGTCATCTTGGGCGCTCGGGGTAGTGAAATTCTGAACACGGTACGTCCGGGTTTGCTGTCGACAGACACCCAGCCATCGTGGGCCGCGATAATTTTTGACACCAGCGCCAGCCCCAAACCGGTGCCGTTTTCACGACCCGAGACGAAGGGATCAAAAACCTCATCCACGATATCGGCAGGCAGGCCGGGGCCATCGTCAATTATCTCGACATGGATCGGCAAGGCGACATCCTGACCGCCAGCCCCTCGCAACCGGAGGGATTGCTCGAAAAACGTCTTGATGCGAATGCGCCCGCCCATCAGCTGCGCTTGTGCCGCATTTTTCAACAGGTTCAGAAACACCTGCAACAACTGATCTCCATCCGCCCAGACCGGCGGCAATGACGGATCATAGGCATCGCGGATTTGCATATGCGCGGCAAAGCCCACTTCGGCGGACCGGCGCGCGCGTTCCAGCACATCATGAATATTGACCGCGCGACATTCGGGCGGGCGCTGGTTGCCGAATTGCTCAACCTGATCCAGCAGTTTGACGACGCGCTGCGACTCGGCCACGATAAGGTCGGTCAGCGCGCGATCCTCGCCGCTCAGGCCCATGGACAAAAGCTGTGCGGCACCCGTAATGCCCGCAAGCGGGTTCTTGATCTCATGCGCCAGCATCTGCGACATGCCAATGGCCGAGCGCGCGGCATGGCGAATGCCATCTGCCTTGCCCAGCTTGCCCGCAATTTCGCGCGGGGTCATCAGCATCAACACAAGATCGCCCTGATCCCCCAGAAGTGCGAGTTGGATCGCGCAATGCACACTCGGGCGCTCACCTTGAGTGACCGGGGCGTCATTGATGAAAACCGGCGCGCGGTTCTCGCGGCAGCGTTGCAGGGCTGTCTCGATAGGTGCGTCAATCTGCACGATCCGCGCCAAAGGACAATCCAGCACCGAGCGGCGCGACAGGCTGAGGAACTGCTCTGCTGCGGGGTTGCAATCAGCGATGCATTCCACCCCGTTCTTTTGTCCAATCATCAGTGCAGGTACGGGCAAGGCCGACCAGATCGTTCCAGTGGCGGGCGGCGTCATGCGGCGCGCTCCACATCTGGCAGCGGAGACAGGGCATCGGGCAGCAGGCGCAGCACCTCTGCCGGGTCCGTCGCAGTCTGAAGTTTCTGACGCAGCGCCACAGCCCCCCCCGCCGCATCAATATACCAGCCCAGATGCTTGCGAGCAGTTTTGACACCAAGATCGCGGCCATAGAATGACAAGATCGCCTCGTAATGGGCACTGACCAAGGCCACCAGATCCGCGCCAACCGGCACCTTGGGCGCGGGCGTGCCAAACAACTCAGCCGCGACCTGCGCCAGCAACCAAGGCCGCCCCTGCGCGCCACGCCCGATCATGACACCGGCAGCGCCGGATTGGGCCAGCGCCATACGCGCCGCTGCGACCGAGGTGATATCGCCGTTGGCAATGACCGGAACCGGGCAGGCCCGCACCACATCTGCGATTGCCGCCCAGTCCGCCTGCCCCTTGTAGAACTGACAGCGCGTGCGGCCATGAATCGTGACCATCCGCACCCCTGCCCCGGCTGCGCGCTGCGCCAAGGCAGCGGCGTTCAGGCAATCGTCATCCCAGCCCAGTCGCGTTTTGAGTGTGACCGGAACCGCCACTGCACGCACCACAGCCTCGATCAGGCGCAGAGCATGGTCGGGTTCGCGCATCAACGCAGAGCCAGACATGCCGCCCACGACCTTCTTGGCCGGACAGCCCATGTTGATGTCAATGATTTCGGCACCATTTCCCACGGCCATGCGCGCGGCCTCGGCCATCCAATATGCGTCGCGCCCGGCGAGTTGCACCGCGGTGCGCGCCTCGCCNAGACCCAATTCGGCCCGTGCCTTTGCGCGCATGGAGGGTTTGGCCTGCACCATCTCTTGACTGGCAACCATTTCCGACACCACCAGCCCCGCCCCGAAACTTGCCACCACGCGGCGAAACGGCAAATCCGTGATGCCCGCGAGCGGCGCCAACAGCACAGCCGGGTCAATCGCCAGTTCGGCCAATGGCCCGCTGGTCTGTGCCTGATGGGTCTTGAGGTCGTCGTGCATTGCGCTGCCCTGCATCCTAGTGTGATTTGTCCTAGCCCCACCGTGCAGCAGAAGCAAACCCGATCACCAGACAATTGGCGAGAATTTCATCAAACGATTAAATATTGTGCATACTCTTGAGGCAATCGCGCGGATTGTCAGCACGGCCTGCTTTGGCCTATAGCAAGGGGTTGATCAAGGAAGGGCTTTGGATGCGCCAGCATATTGCAGCAATCATTGTCGCGGCGGGACGCGGGACGCGGGCAGGCATAGGCGCGCCAAAACAATGGCGCATGCTGGCAGGACGCATCGTTTTGGCCCACACGCTGGACGCGTTCAGGCAGGCCGGAATCACGCGGCTTGTAGTGGTGGTGCACCCCGATGATCTGGACAAAGCCGACACCTTGCGCGCGCCCGATGTTGCGATTGTCCTCGGCGGGGACACGCGGACGGCTTCGGTGCGTGCAGCGCTGGAAGCCTTGGAGGGTGACGCGCCGCAGCATGTGCTTATTCATGACGGGGCGCGCCCGCTTGTCAGCGCCGCCGTTATCGACGACGTGTGCGCAGCACTCGATCACGCTATCGCGGCCGCACCTGCGCTGCCGGTCGTGGACGCATTGTGGCGCGGGAAAAACGGGCGGGTCGCCGCTGCGGTTTCGCGCACGGATTTGTTCCGCGCGCAGACACCGCAGGGTTTTGAATTCAGGGCAATTCTGGCAGCGCACCGCGCCCATCTGGGCGACGCGGCGGATGATGTTGAGATTGCCCGCGCCGCCGGAATTGAAACGCGCATCACGCAAGGCGCAGACGATAATCTGAAACTGACCTATCAAACGGATTTCGACCGCGCAGAGCGACTGATCGCGGCAAGACGGAGAGATGACATGGATATTCGGCTGGGCAATGGCTTTGATGTGCACCGCTTTGGGCCGGGCGAAGGGTGCTGGCTGTGCGGCGTTCTGGTGCCGCACGAGCGCGCCTTGAAGGGTCATTCTGATGCCGATGTAGGCATGCATGCGCTGAGTGATGCCATTTACGGCGCGTTGGCCGAGGGCGATATCGGACGGCATTTCCCCCCCAGTGATCCGCAGTGGAAAGGCGCGGAAAGCCATATTTTCCTGCGCCATGCAGTCGGTCTGATGCACGCGCGCGGGTATCGGCTGAACAATTGCGACATAACCCTGATCTGCGAGCGCCCCAAGATCGGGCCGCATGCCGCAGCAATGCAGGCGGCCCTCGCCGCGATTATGGGCTGCGAGGTGCGTCAGATCAGCGTCAAGGCCACAACGTCTGAACGTCTGGGCTTCACCGGACGCGAGGAAGGGATTGCGGCCATCGCCACGGCCTGCCTCAGCCGTGGCTGACATTGGCCAATTCTGAAAAACGATTTCACAATGTCACTCCGGTGCCACGCTGTCCGGCAAGATACCGGTCAACCGCCCAGATTGGGTTCAGATGCGATCAGTAAATATATCTAATCTGGTCGCCCCAATACCGCTCTATGCGCTTGAGGGTGCGCGCGACAGTGTCAAGCGCGGCGAAATCAACGATCTTGTCTTGTTGCATGGTCTGCGCATGGCGGGCGAACATATCCGACAGCTTGCTGCGGATCGCCTGCCCTTTCGGTGTCAGCCGCACGCGGACCGAGCGCTTGTCCACCGCAGAGCGTTGGTGGTACATATAGCCCATTTCCACAAGTTTCTTGAGGTTATAGGACACGTTCGAGCCCTGATAATACCCACGAGATTTCAGCTCACCTGCCGTGACTTCGTTGTCGCCGATATTGAACAGCAACAGCGCCTGCACCGGATTGATCGTCACAACACCAAGGCGCTCAAACTCGTCCTTGATGACATCGAGCATCAGGCGATGAAGGCGTTCCAGCATCGCAAGATTATCGACATAGCGTGACAAAAACTCCTTTCGAAGCGATGGCCCGAATTCTTGCTGAATACTCACAACCAACTCCATCCTTGTGCAGTGACACCGTAAACTGTCAGCAAAAGGCAAAAACTAAGTTAAGAAATCGGCGTTATTTGTGATTATTCCGCATATCCAGACAAGGTCACGCGCAACTGGTGCGCGTGACCTTCGCAATTTCATCTCTCTTACATCAACCGCTGCTGATAATGCGGCGCGGCCCAATCGCTGCGAGATTGCCATTCAGACTGCGGCTGACGCTGCGCCAGCGCGTTGGGGATTTCCACTTCGTCGAAGCCAGAGCGCCGTGCCATTGCGTATTGGTCAGAAATCACATGCCCCCGCGCCCGCAATCGGCCCGTGAACCCCATGCGCCGCAATTGGCGCGCAAGTGTAAAGCCGCGCCCATCCGAGAACGATGGAAAATCGACCCGGATAAAGGAAATACCGTCCAGTCGCCCCTCCAGCGATTCGGGCGCAACATCGGATGGCAGGTCCAGCGCCTGCGGCTGTGCATCCGGGTCTGCATCAAATTCCTCCAGCGGGGTAAACCCTGCCGTCCAGTCATCAGGCGCGAAACCTGTATCCGTGACGATTGTGGTCATGCTGCGTCCTCTCGTCTGAGTGGCTGCGCCATCCCCCCGGTGAAGTGGATGCCGCATTCGGTTTTCTCGGACCCGCGCCAGCGCCCCGCACGTGGGTCTTCGCCTGTGTTCACGCGCGAGGTGCAGGGCGCGCAGCCAATGGACGGATAGCCCTGCACCACAAGCGGGTGGCGGGGCAGATCATGCGCCTCCAGATAGGCGGCAATCGCAGGCGCATCCCAATCGGCCAACGGGTTCAGGCGGATGCGCCCTGTTGCAGGTTCGACTTCGGCACGCTGTAGCGAGGCGCGTGTATCGGCCTGATGACGCTTGCGTCCGGTGATCCAGCCATCATAGCCCGCCAGCGCACGCGTCAGCGGCTCGGATTTGCGCAACTGGCAGCAGGATTCGGTATCGCTGCGGTGCAACAGCCCATCAGGGTCGCGCACGAACAAGGCCTCTCGATCGGGGGTGAGGGTCTGGACATTGCGCAGCCCCAGATGCGTGGCAAGGTCGCGCTGATAGGCGACAGTTTCGGGAAACAGCGCCAGCGTGTCGATAAACAGCACTGGCAAGGCGCGGTCAATTTGCGCGATCATGTGCAAAAGCACAGCCGAATCTGCCCCGAAGGATGACACCATCGCCACACGGTCAAGCTGCGCGAGTCCGGCCTTCAGAAACTCTTGTGCAGGGGTCGCGCGTTGCCGCGCGATAAGTCCGGCAACAATAGCTTGCGGATCAGGCTGCATCTGCCCGCCCTCCTGTCTGATATAGCGCGTCCTTGAACGGCTTTGGCCCAAGACGCCGGAACGCCGCGATAAAGCTTTCCTGCGCATCAACACGCAGGTCCAGATAGGCGCAGATCAGCCGATCTATGGCCGGGACAATCTGGTCATAGGCAAAGCCTGGCCCAGCCCGCTCTCCCAAAGCGGCGGTTTCAGTCCCATCACCGCCCAGCGTGATCTGGTAGTTTTCAACCCCTGCCCGGTCCAGACCAAGAATGCCGATATGCCCGACATGGTGATGCCCGCAGGCATTGATACAGCCTGAAATCTTGATCTTCATGGCACCTATATCCAACTCGCGTGCGCGGAACGCTTGCGCGATTTCCTGCGCCACCGGAATCGACCGCGCGGTTGCAAGCGCGCAGTAATCCATGCCGGGGCACGCGATGATGTCCGAGATCAGGCCGATATTGGCCGTGGCCAGCCCCGCCGATTGCAACGCAGCATGGAGATGGGGCAGATCGGATTTGTGCACATGCGGCAGGATCACATTCTGTTCATGGCTGATGCGCAATTCATCATGTCCGTATTGCGCCGCCAGATCGGCCATCAGGCGCATCTGCTCGGCGGTCGCATCACCGGGTGTTGCGCCATGGGCCTTGAGGCTGATCGTGACGATGGCGTAATCGAGGTGGCGATGCGCTGCAAGATTGGTGTCTGCGAAAGACCGGAACACCGGATCGTGCCGATAGGCGACGTCATACCCTTCTGTCGGCGCAGTGCGAAAGGCAGGCGGGGCAAAGCTTTCGCGCAGATCGCGCAGGATTGCACGATCCGCCCCCGACCACTCGTCGCGCAAGGTCGCAAAACGGCGGTCAACACGGGCGCGAACTTCGTCCAGCCCCAGTTCATTCACCATGATCTTGATGCGCGCCTTGTACTTGTTATCGCGCCGCCCAAAACTGTTATAGGTGCTCAGGATCGCTTCGATATAGGGCAACAGATCTTGTTCTGGCACAAAGTCGGAAATCACCTTGCCAATGACCGGCGTGCGCCCCAATCCGCCGCCGACAATGACTTCAAACCCCTGCGCATTGCCCTGCCGGACCATGCGCAGACCAATATCATGCGCGCGCGTCACCGCGCGGTCATTGGGGCTGCCGGTGATGGCAATCTTGAACTTGCGCGGCAAGAACTGGAATTCGGGGTGATCGGTGGACCATTGGCGTAGCAACTCGGCCACAGGGCGCGGATCGGCAATCTCATCCGCACTCGCCCCTGCGAAATGGTCTGCGGTTACATTGCGCACGCAATTGCCCGAGGTCTGGATGGCGTGCATGCCGACCTCTGCCAGTGCATCCAGCATATCGGGCACATCGCGCAGGCGCGGCCAATTGAACTGGATATTCTGGCGCGTGGTGAAATGGCCGTAACCTTTGTCCCAACGCTCCGAAATATCCGCAAGCTGGCGCATCTGGGCAGAGTTCAGCGTGCCGTAAGGAATAGCCACGCGCAGCATATAGGCGTGCAGTTGCAGATACAGGCCGTTCATCAGCCGCAAAGGCTTGAATTCATCTTCGGTCAGCGCACCGGATATGCGCCGCTCGACCTGCGCGCGGAATTGGGCGTTGCGGGTTTTCAGGAAGTCGTGGTCGAATTCGGAATAGGTATACATGGCAAGCGATCCTTGGGGCTGTGTGGCAGTTGGCGGTGTGTGAACAAGGTCAACACATGCCCATCGGCTGTTTGCCATGTCGGTAATTGGACGGCCCGCGTGCGCGAAACGCCTCGCGGAAATGGACGGGTTCCGGGCCATTGGGGCCGGAATGCGCAAGTGCCAGGTAAGGGCCGACAAAGCGTTCTGGCTGTGCTTGCGCGGCGGCAAGCGCCTCTGCGGCTTCTTGCTGGTTGGTGAAAAGTAGCGCGTCGGTATGTTGGCGCGACCAATCGCCGGTCGCTGTGAAATACACCACATCACCCTCAAACAGGTCATTGGCAGTCAATACCGAGGGAGCGAAATCGCGGCTCATTGGGCAAGCTCCTGCAAGCTGAGGGTCTGGTGTACCTGCCTTGGCGCAAGGCCCAGCAAGATGACGGCGGGGCCTTCTAGCTGCGCGGCCATTTGCGGCAAGCTCGCCAGTGTTGCAGACACGATTTGCTGGTCAGGGCGCGATGCATTCTCGACCAGCGCGACGGGCGTATCGGGTGCGGCACCATGCATCAAAAGCCGCCCCTGCACGAACCGCGCAGCGCGCTTGCCCATATAGATGGCAGTCACGGCACCGGGTGCGGCAAGGCCGGCCCAATCCTGATCTGCGTAGCCCTTCATGTCATGGGCGGTTACCAGCCGCAGGGACCGGTTGCGCCCCCGCGATGTCAGGCTTTGGCCAATGCTGGCCGCAGCACTGGACGCAGAGGTCACACCCGGCACGACCTGCCACGGAATGCCCGCACTATCCAACGCTTCGGTTTCTTCATCCAGACGGCCAAAAACCGACGCATCGCCGCCCTTCAGGCGCACGACATGCGCGCCCTGCCCTGCATGTTCAATCATCAGGTCATGAATATCCGGCTGGGGTGTCGACGGGCCAAACCCNTGCTTGCCAACCGAGATGATCAACGCTTCGCGGCGCGCGAGTTCCAGAATTTCAGGCGTGACCAGCCGGTCATGAATCACCACATCCGCGCGGTCCAGAAGCTTGCGCGCTTTCAACGTCATCAATTCAGGATCGCCCGGACCAGCGCTGACGAAATCGACATGGCCTTGCGGGGCGGGCTGGACAAGATGCTGCGCCAAGAGCTTATCGAGCGCCTGCGAAACACTGTGCTCGCCGCCTTGGGCATACGCGCGCGGACCTGCCTCGTTATAATAGGCTGCCCAGAATGCACGGCGGCGCGCCCCTTGGGGCAAGGCATCGGCCATTTTGCGAAACGCCTTGCCAATCCGCGCCAGCGGCCCAAGGCTTGCGGGCAGCGTGTTTTCGAGCTGCGCCTTGATCTTGCGGGCAAGCACGGGGGCAGCCCCTTCGGTGCCAATGGCCACAACAACCGGGTCACGGTCCACAATCGCAGGGGTGATGAAATCGCTCGCGTCCAGATTATCGACGACATTGACCAGCGCGCCCGCATCATGGCCCAGCCGCGCGATGCGCGCATCTTCGCCAGCGTCGCCGGTTGCCGCATAGACCAGACGCGCGCCGCCCAAGTCGCAGGCCAACACAGGGCGGTTCACAAGCGTGACACGCGGCGCAAGCGCCTTGATCTCTGGCTCGATGTGAGCGGCGCAAACGGTTATGTTGGCTTGGGTCTTGAGCAGCAGGCGCAGCTTGGCCAGCGCGGTTTCACCACCGCCACCGATGACGACATGCGCGCGCGCAAGGTCAAGGAAAATTGGAAAATGCTGCATGGGGCGACTCCTTACTCTCTTGCAGCATTATAGAATTATATCCCATATAATTGCCATAACTCGCATCATATAAGAAATTTGGACCATACCATAGAACTATATCGGAAATAAATCATCCTTCACGCAGATAACGAAAACACCTGCGCCTACAATCCCGCGCAGGCAGTAGTTCTGTTTTGCCAAACCCACACCCGCAAACGCCAATGGCCCCGCAGGAAAACCAAAAGACCCCGAAAAACTTCCGGGGCCTTTTGGCAGCGTATCATATGAGGGTCGCGTCAGCCCGGCGCGCGCTCGGCCCAGCCTGCAAAGATTTTCTCTAGTGCCACGACGATGTAATACAGAACGATCCCAAGGAACGCCAAGGCGATCAAGACTGCGAACATCAGCGGGAAATCGGAATTGGTGCGCCCGCTGTCAAACAATGCGCCCAAGCCCCGCCCATGCGGGCTGACAATCTCCATCAGGTTGGTGCCGATAAAGGCCAGTGTCACCGCCACTTTCAACGCACCAAAAAATTCCGGCAAGGTCTTTGGTAGAGCGATCTTCCAGAAAATCGTCGCCTGAGACGCCCCAAGAGAGCGCAGAATATCACGATACTCTGGCTCCAATGTCGACAGACCGATCGAGACGGACACGGCAATCGGAAAGAACGAGATCATGAAGGCCAGCAGCACTGTGTTGAAATCATGCTGCCCCACAAACATCAGCGCCACGATGGGCACGACGGTGGCCTTGGGAATGGCGTTGAACCCGACCAGCAGCGGGTAAAGCGCATCGCGCATCAGCCGCGAAAAGCCCATGATCATGCCCAGAAGGGTGCCGAACAGAACCGCAAGAAACAGCCCCAGCACAGTGCGCCACAAGGTCTGCCAACCCATCGTCAGGAACAAATCCCAGTGCCGCTCATATGCAGGGGGCAGATCAGAGGGGGCCGCCATCTTGAATTTGGGCCAGCCGTTCACCCAGACCAGCCATTCCCAGAACAACAAAAACACGACGACCGCGATCAGGGGCACGCCAATACCACGCACTGTTTTCCAAACGGTCATGAGCGCGCTTCCTCTGCCGGGGCGCGCCCTTGCGCGATTTGAATTTGGTGGCGCAAGATATTCAACTGCTCTGCCGCTTCGGGCGTATACAGATCGTCCAGCGTGCGCGGGCCATTCGACGGGATATCCAGCACATATTGCGTGCGCGCCGGACGCCCCGACAGCACCACGACCTGATCGGCGAGAAAGATCGACTCGCGCAGATCATGCGTGATCAGCACGGCGGTAAACGGTTCGCGCTCTTTGACGCGGTGCATGGTCTGCCATAAATCCTCGCGGGTGAAGGCATCAAGCGCGCCGAATGGCTCGTCTAGGATCAGCACATCGGGCTGGTGGATCAGCGCGCGGCACAGCGAGGCACGCTGGCGCATACCGCCCGACAATTCGGAGGGGCGCTTGTCTTCAAACCCTTCAAGCCCCACCAAGGACAACAAGAAGCGCGCGCGCTCCTCTGCCTGTTTTTTCGACAATTTGGTGGGCACGATTTCCAACGGCAGCAGCACGTTTTTCAAAATCGTGCGCCATTCCAGCAAAACCGGATTCTGGAACGCCATGCCCACAGTCGCGCGTGGCCCCTTCACACGTTCGCCATGCAGCCAGACTTCGCCCTCGTCAGGTTTCATCAGCCCGGCGATCAGGCGTGTCAGTGTGGACTTGCCACACCCAGAGGGGCCGACCACAGCGACGAAGCCGCCTTCGGGCACCGAGACGTCCAATCCGTCAAGCACAGGCAGCGGCCCGGCATCGGTGCGATAAGCGTGCCGCACACCCTTTATTTCAATAAGATTTTGCATTCTGTCCCCGCGCAAGAAAACCAGCGCCACAAGGGCGCTGGTTCGTATCAGCCTTAGTCCAGCTTGAAGCCACCCTCAGGCAGGAAGGCATCTGTAAAATACAGGCTTGCGTCAGGTTCTGTCTGATACTCGTAAGTCAGCTTGATTTGCTCGATTGAGTTGGCGAAACGGTCATTGTCGATAATGCCCATCCCGTTCTCCATGACCCAATCTGTCACCACTGAATCCTCTAGCGCCAGTTCAAGGCGGCGCAACTCCAACTCGCCATCCATCGCAGGATTGCGGCTGACAAGGCTTTCAATCGCTGTGGCGGGATCGGCGATTGTGTCGACCCACCCTTTTGCAACAGCTTCCAGAAATGCCGAGACTGCATCAGGGTTTTCTTCTGCAAAATCAGTGTTTACGATGACGACATTGCCATAAAGGTCAACGCCGTGATCTGCCATCAGGATAACAGTCAGNTCATCCTCTGGTACACCCAGACGCGCGGTGCTGAGGAATGACGTAAAGCTGAACCCCGTCACAGCATCGACGGTGCCTTCGGCCAGCGACGGCTCTCGTGTGGGGAAGCCGACGGGTTCGATTGTGACAAGACTTGCATCAATGCCGGTTTCGGCCACAAAGATCGGCCATTGCGCGAACGCCCCATCGGGGGGCGGCGCGCCCAGAATGCGGCCTTCCAGATCAGAGGGTGTCTCGATCCCAAGCGATTTACGACCAACTATCGCAAATGGCGGCTTGTCATAGACCATCATCGCGCCGATTACGGGCGCGTCGGGGTTCTGGTCAAGGAACTTGATCAGGCTGTTAATATCCGCGAAACCAACCGGAAACGCCCCGGTTGCTACCTTTGGGATTGCATCAAGGCTGCCTTGTCCGGCGGTCACTTCGACCTCCAGCCCGGCATCCGCGAAATAGCCGTTGTCGATGGCGACAAAATAGGGCGCGGACGGCCCTTCAAAACGCCAGTCCAATGCAAATGGCATTGATGTCTGGGCATGGGCAGAAACTGCAAGGGCACTCAGGCCGATTGCAGCAAGCATTGGACGATAAAGCATTAAGATCCCTCCTGTTGGACTTACACATTACGGCGTAAGCTTTCGCTGGCACGAAGTCATCGCAGAGCAGCATTGCGGCCAGACTGCGCAGCAGCTTTGCCACATTCTTGGGCATCGAAGGGAAAGATGCAAGAATTATGATCAGTCAAAGCGTCCGTGATATGATGCTAACCGGCCCGACGGCGCAACCACCATCCGACTCCGCCACCCATTGCCAAACCAAGGGTTGCAGGCAGCACAAAAACCGACAGCAGAATCGCATACATCACCCCGTCCGCCTGCGATCTGCCCTGCAAGGCAAGCATCAGGCCGATGGCGGCGAATAAATGCGCCGCAGCAAATGCGCCAAAGGCCCGCTTCCAGCCGTTTCGGATCAGAAGCACACCCAGCAACGCGCCCGCCAATACGGATGCGAACATAATCAGATAGACGCGTTGTTCCGGCCCCATTACGCAGCCTTTGCCTGCAATCGCGGCAACAGCCCATGCGCCCAGCCAGAGATGGTGCCAGCCCCAAGGCACACCACCATGTCACCAGGTGCAGCGTGTTCGCGCACCAGCGCTTCAAGTTCATCCTCGGTGCTGACAGCATGGACCGAGCGGTGGCCATGCGCCGCAAGCCCTGCCAGCAGATCATCGCGGCTGGCCCCCGGTATCGGGTCTTCTCCGGCCCCATATACGGGCGCGATCCCGACGATGTCGGCCTCGTTAAAACAGGTACAAAATTCCTCGAACAGGCTCGACAGGCGGGTGAAGCGGTGCGGCTGGTGCACGGCAATGACGCGCCCCTGCCCGCCAAGGGCCTGTCGCGCGGCCTTGAGTACGGCCGCAATCTCGACCGGGTGATGGCCGTAATCATCAATAATGGTCACACCGCCCACTTCGCCCACACGGGTAAAGCGCCGGTTAACGCCGCCGAATTTGGCAAGGGCACTGCGGATTTCGGCGCCGTTCATGCCCAGATGCCGTGCGACCGCGACGGCCGCCAAAGCGTTTGAGACATTGTGATCGCCCGGCATGGGCAGCGCGCAGCCTTTGATAAGGCGGCGCTCATCCTGAAGGGCGATGTCGAACAGGGCGACGCCCTTCTCATAGCGCAGATTGATCGCGCGAATATCGGCCTGCGCATTAAAGCCAAAGGTCACGACGCGCCGGTCGGTCAGCTTGGCCACAAGCGCCTGAACTTCGGGATGATCGGTGCAGCAGATCGCCAGCCCGTAGAACGGAATGCCCGAGACGAAGTCATAAAATCCTTTGCGCAGGGCGTCAAAATCGCCCCAATGTTCCATATGCTCTGGGTCGATATTGGTCACGATTGCCATCGTGGCCGGCAGGCGGTTGAACGAGCCGTCGCTTTCATCCGCCTCGACCACCATCCACTCGCCCGCGCCCGCCCGTGCATTGGACCCGTAAGCATGGATCACGCCACCATTTATGACAGTCGGGTCCAGCCCGCCTTCGTCCAGCAATGCGGCGACCATCGTGGTGGTTGTCGTTTTGCCATGTGTACCAGCCACAGCGATATTCGAGCGCAGGCGCATCAGTTCGGCCAGCATTTCGGCGCGGCGCACCACTGGCAAGCCAAGGCGACGCGCCTCCAGAAATTCAGGATTGTCGGGTCTGATCGCAGTGGACACGACGACCACTGCGGCAGGACCGATATTGTCGGAATGCTGGCCAATAAACACCTCTGCCCCAAGGCTTTCCAGCCTTTCGGTGATCGGGCTGGCCTTTAAGTCAGAGCCTTGGACATGGTAACCATGTGTCATCAACACCTCGGCAATACCCGACATGCCAATGCCACCAATGCCTATGAAATGGATTGGTCCGATATCAGTTGGCAGCTTCGTGGCCGGGCTCATGGTGTGTCCTTTCTGGCAAGGGCTTCGACCATCTCGGCCAGCCGTTCGGTTGCATCGGCGCGGCCCGCAGACAGGGCCGACTGCGCCATCGCCTGCGCGGCCCGTGGATTGGTCAGGATGGATTCCAGACTGTCGGCAAGTGCTGGCGCAGTAAAATGCGCTTCAGGAAATACAACTGCGGCATCCACCGATGACAGCATCTTGGCGTTCGCCGCCTGATGATTGGCCGCAGCCGCCGCATAGGGCACCAGCACAGACGGGCGCCCGATTACCGAAATATCAGCCACAGATGAGGCCCCCGCCCGGCTGATAACCAACTGGCATTCGGACAGGCGGCGGGGAATATCGTTGAAGAACGGCGCGATTTCGGCAGCGACGCCGCCTGCTTCATAAGCGGCCACGACACGCGCGATATCTTCTTCGCGGGCCTGATGCGACACATTGAGGTTGCGCTTGATCGCCTCTGGCAGGGATGCGATGGCTTCGGGCACCACATCTGACAGGATGCGCGCGCCCTGCGAGCCACCAATCACCAGCAGGTCCATCGGATAATCGCCGGGCGGAATATATCCCGCGCCCGCACGTTCCAGCACCGCGCCGCGCACTGGGTTGCCGGTGAACTCTGCCTCGATGCCGTCGGGCATTTGCGTGGGCCATGTGCCACAGGCCAGCCGGTTCACCCTGCGCGCAAAAATCTGGTTCACCCGTCCCAAAACGCCGTTTTGTTCATGGATCATGCGCGGAACACGCAAGGCCCATGCCGCTGACAGGGCAGGAATGGTCGGGTAGCCGCCAAAGCCGATTACGGCGCGCGGGCGGTCTATCAGCATTGAGGCACTTGCCGCAAGCACACCAGCCACCAGTCGCAACGGCACCATCACCTTATCTGCCAGCCCGCCGCGCGCGAATGTTGCAGCCTTGACCTGCTCGACCTTCACCGCTTCGGGAAAGCCGCCCGCATAGCGTGCGCCGCGCGTATCGGTCGACAGCTTCACCCGCCAACCTCGCGCCAGCATCGCCTCGGCCAAGGCCTGGGCGGGGAACATATGCCCCCCGGTCCCTCCGGCTGCGATAAGTAGAAGTGGCGGTTTGGCCATTGTTTGCCCCTTAGGAATGCACACGCCGCGACAACATGTCGCCAATCTCGCCTTGCGGCCTTACCCGTGTGAATGCCAGAAGCATACCAATTGCCATGCCGGTCGCAAGCAATGATGACCCCCCATAGGACACGAACGGCAAAGTCATGCCTTTCGACGGCAAAAGCCGGACCGCAACACCCATGTTAATCATCGCCTGAATCGAGAAGACAACCACGATCCCGGTGCCCGCCAGACGGATAAATGTGTCGCGTTCGCGCATCAGCCGAAACAGCGACCGTATCAGGATTGTGGCATATAGCCCGATGATGAACAGCACGAGGATCAGACCGTATTCCTCGGCCGCCACTGCGATGATGAAATCGGTGTGCGCATCAGGCAGGTTCCATTTCACGCGCCCCTCGCCGACACCTGTGCCAAAGAAGCCCCCTTCGGAGATCGCGTTCTGAGCATAGCCCATCTGGGTGCGCGGATCGACCTCGGCAGTCAGAAAGCCATCAATACGGCGGGCAAAGTGCTCGGAATTGTGATAGGCGGTATAGCCCCCTGCCAGCACCACACCTGCAAAGCCCAGCAACAAAAAGATCGGTGCACCGGCGATGAAATACATCACCATCCAGCCAGCCGCGACCAGCGCGGCTTGCCCAAAGTCCGGTTGAATAACCAACAGCGCCAGCACCAGCATCGTAAAGCCCAAGGACAACGCCTGCCCCGGTGGGCCGTTGGGTTCTCGGCCCGCAGCGAACAGCCATGCAGCAAAAACCGCAAGCATGGGTTTCAGGAATTCGGATGGCTGGAATGACCCAAAGCCAAGGCTGAACCACCGCACGGCACCCTTGCCGAAATCCGTGCCGAAAAACGGCAACAGCATCAGGGCCAGCAATGAAACGAAAAAGCCTAGCACCGCGAAGCGGCGGATACGTTCGGGCGCGCACATTGACAAAAGGATCATCGCCAGCACGCCAAGGATGCCGAAAAATACCTGTCTTTGAACATAGAAAAACGGCGGCAACCCGTTGCGCGTGGCCAATGGCGGCGAGGCGGCAAGCCCCAGCAGCAGACCCACGGCCATGAGCAGTAGCACTGATGTCAGTGTCACCTTGTCGATGGTCCGCCACCAGCGCGGGATAACTGGCTCCACCACGCGCGCCGGCGCGGTGCCATATACCATTTCCGTCATGTTACTGCCTCGATCGCACTGCCGGGAATTATTATTATGCCTGTCGTTGCCCGTTTTCCGGGTCTGTAAGCGTTAGCCTAACCTGAAACGCCTGTTGATTCCAGCATAATAACGCGCGCTTGGGCGGCGCGCGGGGCTGTTCAGGATGGCTTGGGCAGAACGGCGCCGACGCCCCCGGTTTAATTCGATACAGGTGGCCCAGCGCGACGGCGCGCCAACCGCGCCCTGCCCCCCTTGGGCGCGGCAGGCAAGGGCAAGGGCACCATGCGCGCCGCGCGGCCCGTCACGATTGCCCGCCCCTCTGGCACAAGGCCGACAAGCGCGGGCGCGTCATGATCCAAACCACCAGTATAGGCCCCNAATGCAGGCAGGATCAAATGATCCGCCCCGATCAGGAATGCAGGCAATCGCTGGCCTGCGATCCGCAATTTCGGGTGGTAATGCCCTGAAATATCAGGCCCAAGCGCTGCGATATGGCGCAGGGTCAGTCCGGCGATCTGCGCTTCTGGCACGATACGCCCCGGCAGTTCACCCGGCGCAGGGTCATGGTTGCCTGTGATCCACAGCGCTGCATGCCGGCGGCACATATCCTCGATCAGGCTGCGCGCGTCCCCCAGGTCCGCAATGGCCATATCATCGTCAAAACTGTCGCCCACACAGATCAGCCGCGCAGCACCACTGGCGGTCAGCTCAGCGTTCAGTCGCTCCAACGTTGCGCGGGTTTCAAAGGGCGGCAGCAACGCACCCCCACGCCGCGCCATGCGGGCTGATTTGCCCAAGTGCAGGTCCGCAACGATCAACGCGTCCTGAGACGGCCAGAACAGCGCGCCGGAGGGGCGCGCGATAAAGTCCTGCGCTTGGTAGCGAAAGGCACAAATGGTCATGCCAGTGTTTTTCCGTCAACGCCGTCCAGCGTCAAGCCCGCCTCTGCCATCATGCGCGCGGCCTCCTCTTCCAGCAGGCGCGCATTGCCAGCCCCTTTGATGGGAATACGCCCCGCTTCCAGCATCAAGGGGGCTGCGAAGGGCGTGACATGGGGGGCCATCGAGTGCACGATTTGCGCGCGGGTGCGAAGCATTTCCTCGATCCGCCCGAAATCCGCCAGCCCGCGCATCGCGCTGGCCTGCGTGATCTTCAAAAGCACATGATCGGGGTCATATCTGCGCAAGGTGTCATAAAGGATATCGCTGGAAAATGTCGCCTGCTTGCCGGATTTGCGCGCGCCGGGCAGGTTGCGCTGGATCAGCCCCGCCACTGTGGCGACCGAGCGGAAGCTGCGCTTCATCATGGCGCTTTCCGCCAGCCAGTCGTGCAAGCCCGCGCGCAGGCCTTCGGGGTCCAGCAGGGGGGCGGGGTCGCGTACCGGCTCCAACCCCCAGATCAGGGTCGCGTAGTCCGTGGCAACAAAGCCCAATGGGGCCAGCGCGTCACGCTCCATCCTATGGGTCAGCAACAGGCCAAGGGTCTGGTTGGCGTTGCGCCCCGCAAAGGAATAGAGCGCGAAATACCACCGCCCGCCGCGCTGAAAACTCTCGCAGGTCATGGTGCCGGGGTGCGGCAGGCGTGCAACCCTTGCCTGAAGCGCCAGCCAGTCGCGGATATGCGCGGGCAGCCCCCCCCACGCCGCACGGTCCCCGATCAACGCCAGAACGCGCGCCGACAATTCGGTCGAGGTCGCCATTTTCAAGCCGTTGAACACGGCGATCTTGGGTTCTCGCGTGGGTTGGGGTGTCACTTCGACGATCATATCGCGCAACCGGTCATAGCGCACCGTCTGCCCGCCAATCAGGAAAGTGTCACCGGGGCTGAGGGACGCGGCGAAACTCTCCTCGATCTGGCCCAAAGGCGCACCACCCCGCGGCCCGCGCCGCACGCTCAGCAACTCTGGCGCAACAATGGTGCCGATATTCATGCGGATTGCCTTGGCCGCGCGCGGGTCGCGCAGATGCCACAGGCCACCCCGCAAGACCAGCCGTTGCCACCGGTCATAGGCGCGCAGCGCATAGCCCCCTGTGGCCACGAAATCGAGGCAGGCGTCGAAATCCGCGCGTGCCAGGTCCGCATACGGACCAGCGTTTGTGACTTCGGCAAACAGCGCATCCGCGTCAAGCGGTGCGGCGCAGGCCAGCAGCAGCATATGCTGACACAGCACGTCCAGCCCGCCGTCAGGCGCGCGCCCGTCGCCATCCAACTCGCCCGCTTCAACCGCTTGCAGAGCGGCGACGCATTCCAGCACTTCAAAGCGGTTGGCGGGCACGATCCGCGCGCGCGACGGTGTGTCAAAGCGGTGGTTCGCCCGCCCGATACGCTGCACCAGCCGCTTGATGTTCTTGGGCGCGCCAACCTGAATNACCANATCCACATCGCCCCAATCCAGCCCCAGATCCAGACTTCCCGTCGCCACCACAGCGCGCAACGCGCCATCCGCCATCGCGCCTTCAACGCGCAAACGCGCTTCTTTTGAGAGGCTGCCATGATGCAACCCTATGGCAAGGTTGTCGTCATTCACGGCCCAGAGCGCTTGAAAGAACAGTTCTGCCTGCGCGCGAGTATTGATGAATACCAGCGTCAGGCGCGCGTCTGCAATCGCACGCAGGACATCGCGCGCGGCATAGGCCCCGCCTGCCCCGGACCAAGGCGGCGCAGCCGTGGTGGGCAGCATCGCAATATCGGGCTTGGGGCCGGGGTCCGCCGCGATGAGGTCAGCGCCGCCCATAAATTGCGCCAATGCGGCAGGGTTCTCAACCGTGGCCGACAGCCCTGCCACCTGCACCTGCGGCGCGAGACTGCGCAACCGTGACAGGCACAGCATCAACTGATCGCCACGCGGCGACTCTGCCAGTGCATGAATCTCGTCGATCACCACCCGCGCCAGCGATCCAAAGATTTTCGGCGCTTCGGGATAGGACAGCATCAGCGCAAGGCTTTCCGGCGTTGTCAGCAGCACATGTGGCGGGTCCACACGCTGGCGCGCACGCTGCGTGGCGGATGTATCGCCAGTGCGGTCCTCAACGCGCAAGGGCAGCCTCAAATCGGCCACAGGGCGCGCCAGATTGCGGCCAATGTCATGAGTCAGCGCCTTAAGGGGCGAGACATAGAGCGTGTGTAGCCCTGCCCCCATGTCGCCCGTGCACGCCGCCGAAAGGGTTGCCAGAAACCCCGCCAGCGTTTTGCCCCCACCGGTCGGTGCAATCAGCAGGGCGTTTTCTGTGGCATGCAGCATCTGCAACTGGTGGGGATGCGGTGTCCAATTCTGTGCCGCGAACCAGCGCGCGAGCGGCGCTGGCAGTTCACTTGTGCAAGTCTGGTCTAAGCCGGGCATTGGTTTTGCGTCCCTTGTGACAGCCTTTAGGGTAAAGCGGATTGATGCAATGACAACCAGTTGGGCTTTGGCAACCTGCGCGCGAAATGATAAACAGCATCGCAACGTGCCACCCCCAAGTCGGAAACCGCCCTCATGCGCCCATCTGCCCCCTCTGGTCTGTCTTGGAACGCCTTTGCAAAGTGGCCCTGCAGCAACGAGACGTTGTGTATCACACTGCGTGTTGCTGCGTGACCACGTGGCTGCACCTAGAGCGGATGGCGGCGGTCGATGCCGCGCTGCGGGACTGCAACCCGACATCTGTACTCGACCTCGGCTGTGGCGATGGAGATTTCTTCTTGCGACTGGCCGCCCTGCCGGAAATCACCCGGTTGGTGGGCATCGAGATTGACGCAGAGGCCGTCGCCCGGCTGGAAGCGCGCCTGCACGCGCAAGACAGCGCCGCGCGCGCCGATGTCAGGCTTGGGTCGTTGCTGTCACCAGACCCATCATTGACCGGGTTTGATTGTGCCGTGATGATCGAGGTGATAGAGCATCTGGACCCTGCGCATCTGTCACAACTGGAACGTGCGCTGTTTTTGGTCCTGCGTCCGCGCCACATTATCCTGACAACACCGAATGCCGAGTTTAACCCGCTGCTGGGCGTGCCCGCGCACCGCTTCCGCCACCCCGGCCACCGCTTTGAATGGACCCGCGCACGGTTCCACGACTGGGGGCGGCGTGTGGCGCGACAAGGCAAGGCGCATGTCGCATTTCACGATATTGGTGGCGCGCATCCTGACTTGGGCGGCGCAAGCCAGATGGCGGTATTTCACATGGACGAATGCTGATTGGCCCTTTCCTTGTAAGAGAGGGCAGATTATCTGCACCGCATGACAGTCAGAGACAGATTTTGGGAAGATATCCCCCTGCGCCAGATGACCAATGAAGAATGGGAAGCGCTGTGCGATGGCTGCGGGCGATGCTGCCTGAACAAACTGGAAGATATCGACACGGACGAGCTGATCTTTACCCGTGTCGCCTGCCGCTTGTTCGATGATACAACCTGCCGCTGCGCCAATTACGCAGAGCGCAAGCGCATCGTGCCGGAATGTGTGGTGCTGACCCCAGATACGTTGAAGGACATCGCCTATTGGATGCCAGAAACCTGCGCCTACCGCCTGTTGCATGACGGACAGCGCCTGCCTGACTGGCACCCGCTGGTCACGGGCGATCCTGACTCAACGCTGACATCGGGCATTTCCATGCTGGGCCGTACCGTGCCCGAACATTCGATTCCGGTTGAGGATTGGGAAGATTACCCGCTGGACGACTGAGGTTTCAGAACTTGCGCAATTGCAATTCGCGCGCGACTTCGGACCGGACCAGCTTACGGATATTGCGGGTGATCTTCTCGCCCAATTCGCCCTGCAATTCCTGCCGTACGATATGGGCGACAATCTGATACAAGACGCCCTCGTCAATAAGCTCGCCATCTGACGGGTCTGCACGCGCGTCGGGTGCGCGCGGTGCACTTGGCTGCACCGAGTTGGCCAGAACTGACTCGAGCCGCGCAAGCGTTGCTTCCAAGGCATTGTCTTCAAGGCTGCTTTGCAACTCTGCGTCCGACTGCACGTCTTCAGGTTCAACGACCTGCATTTCCTCGACAGGTAACGCGCTCGGATCGAACGAAGGCGCGACATTGGCAGTCGGGACCTGCGCGGGCATGGGAAATGGCACCGCGTCGGCGGCTTCGTGCGTAACTTCGGAAACCTGCGAGACAACCGGTCCCGTATCCGCGTCGGCAAACGGGGTAGCGGTGGTCGCAAAACCCTGATCCTCGCTGGTCGATTGCGCGTCGCCCAAGGCGGGCGCTGCATCATCGACCCGCAATTCTGATGTCAGAAGCAGTTTGTCATGCGCGGGGGCTTGTTGTTCTTGCGACGCATTGGGGTGTACATCATGCGACACGATCCTGCGGATAGAAGATAAAACATCCTCGATTTCGCGTCGGGACATCGCTTCGGTCATACTGTCTGCCCTTTTGCCACGTGCCTGTCCTAAGTGCCGGTGGCGCGAAATATGCGCCAAGCCGGTCATCAGCAGTGTTGTTTTGGGAAAGTGTAGCGCGGTCTTGACCTTCGCACAATCGTGAACTCATACGACCGGCGACATCGGCCCAATGCCCCAAGTCTGAGCACCCACTCCCGCCCGTCAGTCCCGACCAATCGAGCGCAAGACGCGGTCCAGTGCGTCGCCTTGTGGTGACGACAAGGGCGCGTTGCGCACAGCGTTGAAATACGCCTCGGCGTCATAGGTCGGGATGCCGAGGCCCAGATGCTCGACAGTTAACAGCCCCATCGCGGCCAGAAGGTTATATGTCGCGATTTGCTGAGACGCCTGCGCCTGCAACAGGGTTGTGCGCGCGTCCAGCAGGTCGGTTTCAGCGTTCAACACATCCAACGTGGTGCGTGCGCCAAGACGCGCTTCTTCGCGCGTGCCCTCAAAGGCACTTTCGGACGCGCGCACCTGCTGCTGGCTGGCAGAAATCCGCGCTGTCGCCACATCGACATTCGCCCAAGCCACCGCGACGTTCTGCAAAACCTGCCCGACTGTCTGGTGCAGACCAGAGCGGGCGGCATCGCGTTGCGCTGTCGCACGGCGGTGCTGCGCATTCAACTGGCCGCCCTGATAAATGGGGCGGGCATAACGCACACTCGCACTTGCTGATGTCATATCGCCTGCCTGACCACCAAATTCCCGTCCAACCGACGCCGTACCGGTCACGGACCCGCTGCGTTCTGCAAGCACGCTTTCGGCACTCAGCTCCGCAGCTGTCACTTCATGCTGGCGCTGCGAAATCAGCGGGTGCGTACGCCGCGCAATGTCTTGTGCAGTTTGCAAGTTGCTCGCCGTACCTGGCAAGGCGGGGGGCGGGCGCAACTGTCCCGGATAATCGCCTGTTACCAGCTTGTAGGATTCGCGCGCCGCCGCAAGATCGCCTTCGGCTGCCGCAAGCTCAGAGCGNGCGGCCGCAAGCCGCGCTTCGGCCAGCGAGACATCGGTGCGGGTGATCTCACCCAGTTCAAACCGCTCGCGCGCGGCGTTCAGTTCTTGGGTAATCACGCGCTGGGTTGCCTGCCGCAACGCGACTGCTTCACTAGAGCTGCGCACATCCATATAGGCGGAAACGGCATCCAGCAAGACGTTCTGCTCGATATTGATCAGGGCCTGCCTGGTGGCAAGAACCTGTGCTTTTGCACCCTCTCGCGCAAGCCTCCCTCGGCCAAAATCAATCAACATCAATTCGGCATTCAACCCGAAGCTGAGAGTTGTCAACTGATCGGCGCCCGAGCGCACACTTGTCTNCGCAGTGGTCACGAAATTCACAACGGGCCTAAGCCGTGCAACGGCAATCGCAACATCCTCGTCTGCCACCCGCAGCAATGCGCGGTTCTGCTCCAGCAGGTCCGAACT
>SL_8KL_010_SEDDRAFT_10000219_pt1 | contig 48678 bp, 51 predicted proteins | sample SodLakKL_010_SED_4_FD_11160 | JGI IMG/M metagenome (IMG submission 11160)
ACTATGTACACGTCCGTGTTGGAGAAAACCAGGGACATAGGTATAATGAAGGCTGTTGGAGCCAGGAACGAGAACATAATGACTATATTCCTTTTTGAATCGGGACTACTGGGTTTGGCAGGCGGTGTGTTGGGTGTAGTTATAGGCTTATCTTTGGCAAAAGGAGCTGAATACGCCTTCCACGAGTACCTTGGGATCAGCATGCTTCGGGTAGCCGTGAATCCCGAGCTTGTGGTAGGAGCACTGGCCTTCTCCTTCGTGGTAGGTACTTTGTCTGGTATACTACCTGCAAGAAGAGCTGCGAAACTCGATCCCGTGGACGCGTTGAGATCAGAGTGAACCCTCTTCCAAAAAATCGTCTATAAAATCCAATTCCTCAACTAGCTCCTCGTCTTCCAGCTTCCTGGAATCATAGTAGAGTGCAGGTACTCTGGAAAATCTGTGGCGATAGCCATCATCGGTGAAAACATGCACAAGCTCCGACCTGGAGTAGTCGGTGTTATGGAAGGAAGTTATTCCGATACCACTGTCAATGTATGCATAGATGTCTCCAACCTCTTCGAGGTTTTCTTCGGTTATCTTATCGAAGGCAGGTAAGACTTCGGCTTTCGGAAGATCCGTATACAAGGTGTAATCCTCCAATTCTTCCACTGAGACTTCTTTTTCCTCGATGTAAATGAAGGAAAAGCCGGGTCCAAGTAACTTGCTATCCAGTTGCGGTTCTTCTTCCTTCAACGGTCGACCTGATATGAAAGCATCCACCTTACCTTCCTCGAAAAGCCGTATGCTTTTACTCGTACTACCCGTGGGATAAACCCTGAAACCTCTGTCATCCAGCTCAGAAAGCATGTAGTAAAAGGTAGGACAGGCAGCAACCCGCATGGCATACTCCTCCTCTTCTGAAGAAGGTTTTTCGTCTTCTTCAATTTCAGAATCAGAAACTAAAAGGCCTGTTAAGCCATTGCCTGAAGAATAGATACCAGATATAAAAAGAAATAGAGCCAAAACCGAAGCTATCAACAAAGCTTTCTTATCCAGCTCTATCTCATAGTCGGACATAGTCAAAACATTGTAGATTAGATATAAATTTCTTCAGCTCAGGCTATTCCAATTCCGAACAGATAGGATATACCCAGGAAGAAAAGTATCAGAGCGCCTATCAGGGTTACCCATGTAACGAACTTACCTGATCCAAACCATATCTCCTTTGTAATGACTGCACCGGTAAAGATTACGAGCTCTATGAGCATGTAGAAGAACAAATACAACCCTATGTAAAACACGTAGGTTAAACCTACCAGCTGTGCATCTACCAGAACGCCGGAAAAAGCAAGAGGCAGGGCGGCTGAACAGGGAAGCTCTATCAAGGTAACTACAGCTGCGAAGAGTATCACGGAACCTATAAGTGCAATTGGACCCGCCTGTTTACCCTCAAAGGACTCCTTTACCTTTATTCTGGCCTTGGTCACGAAGCCTGCTTGACTATACTCACAGTTAGGTCCATGTCGGTAAAACTCGATGAACTGTTTAAAGAAGACTGCTCCACCTATTATACCCGCTGCACCTATTACATACTGTAGGATTCCAAGGTGCTTCATAACTGCTTCAAGGATATGGTACCAGGTGAATATGATAAGTCCATAGATAAGCACCACGGTAAGTATAAACAGAAAACCGTAAAAGAATATCTTCTTCCTATTGTCGAAGCTGAGGACTATCATCAGGACCATAACAAGGGCTCCGATTGAACACACGTTCATTCCGTCCACGGAACCGAGGGCAAAGGCAAGAAGAGGTAAAGGAAGGTCTTCGGGATGAATTCTTCCAAAAAAAGGCACCTCTATCATACCATCGTCCTCCACATCCTCCCCCTCTATTATACCCATCATCCTCTCCCCCTTGTTCTCATCGAAACCTTGGAAAAGTTCACCATCCAAGAAAGTCGTGGGCGTTACCATCCTTACATCTTCATGCCCGTACCTTTCGGCTAGATCTCTCAGAACTTGATCTGTGCCGGGTTCATAAACATCATAGGTCTTTACTGTGAGATAGGGATAGTCCTCGGGTTGTACCTCTTCCAGATACCTGCCGTCTTCTTTCAGGAATATACCTCTTTCCTCTAAAAATCTTTCCTGGGTCGAACAGGCAGGGCAGCCGTGCATGTAGAAATAGTGCAGGGTCATCTCTTCTTGTATAACATCTTCACCACTACCTTCTTCTAACCTTGCTGCGTGTACGCCTGGGACTAATAGAACTAGAAAAACCAAAAATGAAAGCAAGATGATTGGAAACTTCTCTGGGTCGCTCAACATTTTATCGGTTGATGATTGTATGAAACGTCTTATAAATATATGTTTCAATTTGTGAAACAAGGCCAAATTCTAAGTTTTAAATAATGTTTTACCGCAATGAAGTCTATGTTCTTTGTTGGTGTTGACCTGGCTTGGTCTGAAAACAATCCTACCGGAATTGCAACTGTAAAATATGAAAACGGTGCCGGAAAGGTCGTCTCTACTAAAACAGTTGTTACCGATGAAGAGATAGTTGAGTATGTGGAAGAAGAAGTTGGGACCGACTACGGTATAATTACAGTAGATGCTCCCCTTCTGGTTCCGAACGAAACAGGTAGAAGGATTGCAGAGGAACTCACGGGGAAGCTTTTTAGAAAATATGATGCAGGGGCACACCCAGCAAACCGAAAGAGATTAAGCCAGTGGACCGGAAGGGTCAGGGGAGAGGATATAGTAGAGGAGCTCGAAGATATAGGGTTTGAACACGATCCTTATCTGGACGAAGAAGAGAAATGCAGAAAGGTCGTGGAAGTATATCCACACCCGTCTATGGTAGTTCTTTTTGAACTTGATGGTATCCTCAAGTACAAAAACAAGCCCGGTAGAGACTACGACTTCCTCTGGAGAGAGTTTCATAAGTATCAGAAAAACTTAATAGAACTGGAGGATTCTGATCCCGCTCTCCAAATACCCAAAAAGATATCTGAAAAGGAACTTGATGGAGTAAAGGGGAAAGAACTCAAGAACTACGAAGACATTCTGGATGCCATTTTCTCCGCATATATAGGTCTTTATTATTGGAAAAAACCTGAAAACTGTGCAGTACTCGGAAATACGGACGAGGGCTATATAATGACTCCGTTGAAGAAGGGTATGGAAGAAAAGCTCGGGAAAATAATGTCACAGAGAAGCCTAGATTCCTTCGATGGTTGAAATCTCTCAATTCGAATTTGAAAGTAGGTGATACATCTCCTTGTCCAGTGTTATCCTGTTAGAGACACCGGAATTTATCTTATCCACAATTCCTTTTTCGGCCAGGTCTCTGATGATTCTCGAGACCTTGACCCTGCTCAGGTCCGTCTTCTTGGTTATATCGCTCTGAAGCATTTCACCATCGTTTTCGACAAGTTTCTTAACAACCCTTCCGGTACCTTCGTCCAGAAATTCCAGAATCTTCTCCGCCCCTTGCTCCATCTCTTCCTTCTTCTCAAAGAAGGATTTGGAAACTAGATAATATATAGAGGAACCCACGAAAAGACCAGAAAGAGCTACTGCGATCAGGATCATGGTCACAGGAACAGTACACGGACACATGGTACCCTCACCCGGAACCGTCCATACATAGAACAGGGCGTATGTCACGAAACCCATGAATGCAGCAATTATAAAAACTACCTGCAAAGTCCTCTTAACCTTCTCGTCCATATTCATACTACTAAATTGTCCTGATTCATAAAAAGTTTATCGAAAATAGACAGAAGTTTTTGGCTTCTGTGTAATTCGTTGTTACTTATTCAACCGTATCCGGCTTCTCAGTCCATTAAAAGTCGACTCAGTTTTAAAAGCCATGAACAACTATAAAATCATATGGACGATGACAACGTTATAGTCAAGGTTTCGCTGGTACTACTATTATTGTTCTCACTCTACATACTATGGCCCTTTGTATCTGCCCTACTGTTTGCTATAATACTTGCATATTTCAGTTACCCCCTTTACGGTTGGATGAAAAAAAGAACAACAAAGAATATAGCTGCCTTGAATCTCTCGGCGGCTGTAGCTGCAGCTATAATAATAATGGTGGCTGAGGGTGCAAGGGTTTTCCTAAGAGAACTCGGTAAACTTTACCGCAACCTACCAGAACTTTTACAGGGCTTTGAGGCTCTTCAGGAAATAGAATTCATGGGTATGAGGATTTTCGAAGAGGCAACAAACTATGGCCTGTCTACTGTAATGAACTACATAACAGGTCTTGGAGCAAGAATTCCCCGGATGTTCTTCTCCCTTCTGGTCTTCTTTGTCGGATACTTCTATTTCCTAACACAGGGTGAAAAAGTATACAGATACATAAAGAAAAACCTACCATTGGGGGAAGAAAGAAAAGGTAAAATACTCGGCAAGATAAAGATGAACGTTGATGCATTCATACGTGCCGAAATAATTATTGCAGTTGCTCAGGGTGCGGTAGGTGGAATTATATTCTACACCCTGGGACATCCCTATCCATTTTTCTTTGCCATTGTTATAGGCATACTGGCATTCATACCTGTAGTTGGTCCCTCTTTAGTTTACTGGCCCGTGGGTCTCTTTGAGATAATAAGACAGAACTACATACTGGGGATCTCCTACATAATTACAGGCATATGTATCATAAGCACGATGGACTACTTCTTGAGACCACGTATAATGGGAAACAAGGCAAAGATACATCCCTTCGTTGTACTCCTTGGTTTTCTTGGAGGAATATACGCCTTCGGTCCTGCAGGAATATTGATAGGTCCCGTTATCCTTTCTTTGGCAATAATACTTATAGACGAACTGAAGAGGGAAGAACTGGCTTAATCTCCTAATATCTCCTGTTCGTCCTTCGTATCCAGCTGTTCCTTTATTTTGTCTCCTGTTTTCGGACCAAGCAACTCCTTCAATCTCTTTGTGGGCGCATCCCTGAGATCCGAAAGGCTCTTGAATCCTGCCTTCCAGAGCTTCCGTGCCCTGACCCTACCTATACCCTTTAATTTGACAAGGGGAACCAACTCCTCCCTTATACCATATCTCAACCTCGTCCTCAGTTTTCGTACTGGTTCGAGTTTTTCTTTCTTATTGAGAAGCCTTCCAAGTTCCTGCATCGAGTACAGCAACCAGTCAGCCAGTTCCTGTCTGCTCCTTAAACCACCGGGCGTTTCCCCGTACTCCTCCATAAGATTATCCTCGCCCTTTTCTTTTATCCAGTCCTGTAACATGAGGGCAGTTTTAACAGCGGATAGGAATCTCTCGTACCCAAGGTCCCAGGGAGATGGAACAGGCTTTAACAGTTCGTTCTCGCGCTTTGCAAGCTCTTCTTGTATCTTATCGAATTCACTGTCCTTCATCCTAAGCGTCCTCATCTCCGATGTATTAGAGAGCAGTGTCAGAAGCCCGAATGCTGTGTACCTTCTCTCACTCTCTAATCCTTCCAACAATTCGTGCGCAGAGTCCGGGTCCAGGTAAAGCTCTGCAACCCTTCTGCCCACCCTGGTCGGATCCAGAGCACCGTGATCCTCTGTTATGAACCTCCAGTCCTGAAGCTTACGCAGTATTCTATCGACCTTTGATTTCAACCTGCTCATGTCCTTGTACTGATGGTAAAAGAAGGTCTTTGAAAGGAAATCTCGCAGTGAATCCGTATCACGCGTAACCCCGGTTGCTATAAGAGATAATATGTGTGTTCGGAGAACCGGCTCAACGGCCAGCTTAGAGTATATTTCCTCTGCTTCGCCCTCTATAAACCGCTCCTTGAGTTCCTCGGCCTGATTCTCGTTCTTCCCTATGAGTACCGCCTCACCGTAGTCGTCGTAGTCAGGACGACCTGCACGACCCGACATCTGCTCGTACTCTAGAACAGGTATGAAGACCATCCCCTTGTCGGGATCGTACCTCTTAGCGTCTCGTATAAGTACACGGAAGGCAGGGAGGTTAACTCCGGCTGCCAGGGTCGGTGTTGCAGAGACTATCTTTACAAGCTTATCGCGAAAGGCGTCCTCTATAAGATTTCTCTGTCCATTTGCAAGACCTGCATGATGAAAAGCTGTACCTCTCCTGATACATTTAGCCAGCCTCTTGCACTGCTTCGTCGGCTGCGACGGGACGTCGAGTACTTTCTCTGCTAGACCTTCCAGTTTGTTCTTCTCCTCGGAAGTAAAGTGATGTGAAACCTTCTCGCCTGTCTTTTCGGCGATTGACTCAGCATTTCTTCTTGAAGATGCAAATATCAGTGCCTGCTTATCCATATCAAGGGTATCATCGGAGATAATGTGTTCGCCTCTGCCGCTTTTATTGAGTTCCAGGTCCTCTTTGTCGTAAAACCTAACCTTACCGCCGTCATAAACTCCTTCGTAGAGCTCTACAGGCCTGTAGTCCGAAGCGATAAGCTCGGAGTCCAACCATCCTGCCAACTCATCTGCATTTGATATCGTCGCAGACAGACCAAGAATCTGTGCTTCGGTCAACTGTCGCAGCCTCGTAAGCGTTACCTCGAGGGTCGGCCCCCGTGACTGATCGTTGAGGAGGTGGATCTCATCTGATACCACAAGACCTATATCCTGGGCCCAGGACGGATCATGTCTTAGAATAGAGTCCATCTTCTCAGATGTGGTTACAATCAGGTCGTAGTTTCCGAGGCCTGAAGCAGCGGAATCATAATCTCCCACCGAAACTGCTACGTCAATCCCCAGATCCTCGTATCTTTTGAAGTCGTTGTACTTCTCCTGTGCCAGGGCTCGCAGGGGAACGATATACACACATTTCTTTTTCTCCTCTAGAATTTTTTTGAGGAAAGCAAACTCCGCTATAGCCGTCTTTCCAGAGGCCGTCGGTGCCGCAACCACGACTGACTTCCCGTCGAGAATTCCACAGTCAACTGCCTTCTCCTGTGGAGGATTTAAATTCTCTATGCCCCGATCCAAAAACTTCTCTTTACTTTCCTCAGGAATGTCTAAGCTTTCTACTTTCATCTCAAGAATGTTTGTATGTCAACCCTTAAAATTCTTCTTGACTTTAGCCTTGTGAAATATCTGCGTTTACTCAACTTCTCCCTTCAACCAGCCTCCGTATTCATCATTTGGTCTGATGGGGATCTCAGTTATACAAGGAACTTCGTAGGAGTGAATTTCTTTGACCCTCTTTTTTACTTCATCGTACTTTCCCTCTTCTGTCTTGGCAATCAGAACAAACTCCCTCTCCTCGGTTATACTCCCCTCCCACCGGTAAACCGAATCTATCGGGAATATATTCGCACAGGCTATCAACCTATCTTCCAACAACTTCTCTGCTATTTTCTTAGACTCCTCTTCTGAAGAGGCAGTTATGTAAACGAATATGAATTCCATATTATTGTTTGTTGACTCAAATCTTTTATAGATTTCAGTGGTCACGTCGGAGCAAAATATTTTATTAAGGAACCACAATTCTACATGATATGAAGGGCGATTTTTTAGTTATAGAAGGTATCGACGGATCCGGAACAACAACCCAAAAGAAACTGCTATGTGAATGGCTGGAAGATAGGGAAGAAGAAGTGGTAAGTACCCACGAACCCACAAGGGAAGAAGGGAGAATAGGTAATATAATCAGAAACCGGCTTGTCCAGGACAAGTACGACTACTCACCTGAAACCATAGCGCTTGCGTTTGCAGCCGACAGACTGGCACATCTGGAAGATAGGATAATACCTGCACTTGAACAGGGTAAAACCGTGATTTCCGACCGCTACTACCACTCATCCATGGTTTACCAACCCGAACACGGCGCAGATATAGAATGGGTAAAGAAAATAAACAGATACGCAAGAAAGCCCGACGTTACAATAATCATAGATGTACCTGCAGAAGAGTCCATAAAAAGACAGATGGACCGTGATGGCGGGGAGAGCTCTATAATATTCGAAAACCTGGAATTCCAGAAGGGTATCCGCAAGAGGTATGTAGAGCTCGAAGAGATACTGGACGAGAACATCTATATAATAGATGGCAACCGAAGCATTGAGGAGGTACATAAAGACATATTGGAAGTCATCAAGAGAGAATTAAAGGAGTAAACGGCTTCAGAAATCTTCACACTTTTCTATATGCTCCATGGGTATATCCCTAGAAAGGTATATATCATCCGTTGCTCTGTAAAATCTCAGTCCGTCCTCTCGCGCCGACTCAACATCTACTTTCAGAACTACCGGGTCTTCTGTTCTCCTCTTCGCAACCTCCTCGGCCGCATCCCTTGTCGCAGAGAGATGGACCATGCTTCTATCTTTTGCCTGTAGCCCGTTTATTAACACATTGTACGCGCCCTTGCTGGTCGTCCCATGGTACAGTTCCTTTACTTCTTTATCCTCGGGAAGATCAAGGTCTATATCTATGGAATGTCCGTAGATGGCCCTTACTTTGTCGCCCTCTATCTCATACCTCTGTTTCCCTTCCTCGACCATTTCTTCAACGAACTTTCTGTCTACGTCTGGAAACCTCTCCTTGAGTTTTCCAACCAGCTCATCTATCTCCACGTAACCGTTTTCGTCCATTTCCAGGTCTTCTGGATCATGTCTAAGCCAGTAAGACATCTGTTTGCTTACATCAACTCTGTCCATTTTATCAATCCATGTGAATGGTTTCCCACTCCACGCTACCCTCCTCGACTGCTTTCTTTACTTTCCTCTGTATAGATGTCAGGTCCGCGCTTTTTCCCGTCTTTACATCCGCAAGCACTACTTTTATATCTTCCGCCTCATCGCTGTAACCATCAAATATCACATAGTCGACCGGGGAGCCCAAAAACCTGGCATCAGACGCCTTGTAACCAAACCCACCGGCAAAGGGTGCCATATGCTCTGATATCTTTCCTTTGAGTGAAGCCCGACTCCTCTGAAGAGCGTCCTCCCTTATATCCTTTTCTATCTCCTCGATTCTTTTCTTAACTTTATGGTCCATTGACTTCTTAAGGTAAATTACATAGAGCACCAAAACGGATACAATCAAAATCAGTGTAATCAACGTATGAGCATACATAGAATCAACCAACAAGTATCCCACCACCGGGCGGTATAAGAGGTTTGATCTGTTCTTCGTCAATCCTTTTTACAAACCTCCTGTCCTCGGGTGCTGACTTCTCCGCCAACTTTCTAACTACCTGTTTAGCCAGTTCGCTTTTGTCGGTGTTTCCGGGGTTAAGAGAAACAAAATAATCTGCTTTCTTTCTGACGGACTGGGTCGAACCATTCAGAACCCTTATCTCGTTGTCTTGTCTGTCCAGTTCAACACCTATAGATATCTTAAGTTCAGTCTTTCGGAGGTAGTTCTTTTCACCTTTTATCATGAAGGAACCCTTTCCTATATACTCGCCGGAAGGAGCATCTTTACTCACCTGCTCGGGACGTACCCAGTATACATCAACGTTTCCAAGTCCTCTGGCCCAAGCCTTGGAAAACGAAGCACAGAACTCGGAGGCCTCCCTTATGGCCAAGGGCGTAACTTCTCTGTCTTCCGTTTTTATCACGGCAAAAGGCGATCCCTCTACCTCGGCGTGAAGTACGATGTCATCTTTCTCCGTCTTCTTTTTCACAAGCTCCTCGTTCTGATCGGCATTTTTACCTGCAACGACCAAGAAGTCCTCAGAAGTTCTGAACCACCTGTACTTTTTATACCAACCTTCTTCCTCTCTGACCTTTATCTTCTCTCGTGGTTTTGCCCTCTCCTTTTCTTCTTCAGTAAACTCCTCCTTTTCTTTTTCCTTTAGAGATTTCTCCTCCTGTATTATCTCCTTTTTCTTTTCCTTGATCTTCTCCAGTTTGTCGTCGGCCTTCTTCTTTGTCTCATAGAAAGACTCGGCATTTTCCTCAACGGACTCCCTGAAGTCAAGTTCTATCTCCTTACCCTCGACCTCCACAACAACAGTTCCTTCGTCTTCTCGTATCTCTTTTACAGCTCTGGCCTGGGGAGTATCTTCTTCATTGATACGTTCCTTGATCTCTTTCCATGGAATATCCGAGTTCATGGCCTTCTGTATACCGTTTAAAATATCATCGACCAGACTGTAGTTCTCATATATCAGATTGGCTCTCTCTTCGGATTCGCCCTGTTTCTCACTCCACTTCTCTTCTGCCTCTTCCTGTTCTTCCTTTATTCTGCGCACCTTTGAGAGCTCTTCCTCCTTTTTCTCCTCTACCTCCTCTTCGACCTCCTCCTTTTCCATCTCAGAGAAGTAGTCGTCCAGAGCCCTGTTGAAGGTATCATACCCTTTGAAGGACATATCTCCGAACTTCTTGAGGGGAAAGGGAACCGCGGCTATCTTCTCGCTGTTTTGAAGATATATACCTGGATCCAGGGATTTTTTGAAAAGCGAGGTAACGCTCCTCCTTAACTTTGTCACCTCTGCATCGTTCAGTTCCTCGCCTATCTTTGACTTTTCCACATCGGCCCTGTGACAGGCCTCCTCTGCCCATCTTCCGCCGAGGTTCAAATCCCGGGCCATCTTCCTTACAATCTCCCTGTCCGTATCGATGAACCTTCCAAACTCCCGGCTCCCAAGTCTTCTCGGATCTTTTCCAGGCGGTGGATATTTGTACTTTTCGCCCTTTGCTATCTTTCTCTCGCTCCACTTCTGAACTTCAAGGGGCTGTATTATCTTTCCGTCTCGGTCGACAAGCACGAAGTTACCCTTACCAAAGAGCTCGGATACCAGAACAGAATCCTCTGTATGTATCTCCACAATTCTGTCAAATTTGTGCTGTTTGACCTCCCGTATAATCTCGTTTCGGAGATGCTTTCTCAGAAACATACAGAAATTAGGAGGTCTCTTTGGACCCTTTCGATCGTATCTGGAGACGTAAATTTTGCCTGGTTCAAGTATAAGATCGTAGTTATCTCCCTGGGCATATACCTGAATACGCAACCTTCTGTCCCTTTGATATATCTTCTGTATCTTACCGCCCTGAAGGCTCTTCAATTCCTCCACGGCGTAGTAAACGTCAAGAGAGTTCATCTCCTCCATAGTAAACCCTATCCATTGTTTCAGCGTCAGGATTAAAAAGTTTGAGATAAGGAACCGGATGAGAAAGTTTTACCTGTGTCAGTCATTTTTTATTCTACGGTCAAGCTCACCCGTAGAAGCCTTGAAAATGTAAACCACTTCATCGGCCCTGAATATCTCATATTCCTCCCCGTATCTATCATAAATATTTGTGACCTTTTCGTAATCTTTGCCTTCTTCTTTACCTTCCAAAAAGTCTTCTTTTTTCATTCTACCATTTAATCATATGTTCACAAAATGATAAAACCTATGCTTCACTCCGCTCCAAGCAGTTCATCCGATCCTTCGCCACCAAGGGTCTCTTCCAGCTTCTCCTCCAGCTCCTTCCTCTCCTCTATGCCGAAGTAGTTCTTGAATTCGTCCGTTATCTCTAGCTTTTTGGTCCGCTTGTGCTTTTCCGTCCTTATGAGCTTTTTGTTTTCGAGGTCCTTTATGTATGAGTATGCTCTGTTTCCTATAATCTTGGCTATATTAGATTGTTTTATTGGACCCTTGAAGGCAACAAGGGCAAGAACCTTTAGCTGGCCGCGGGAGAGATCCGAATAAGGTGTTAGATGGGAGACTTCGTCGAGATGTCCAGGCTTCACCCTGAGCTCATAGCCCTCCACTGATTTGAAGAGCTCTATACCGTGGCTCTCGTCGGATAACTTTTTACGTATGCCCTCCAGTGAATCCTTGATATCACTCTCATCTGACCCAGAAATTTTCTTCAGCTCTCTGATGGAAAGAGGTCCAGAAGATATGAAAAGCGCCGCTTCTATTATTGCCTCTGTTTCATCACTCATCTGTTTCACCTATCTTTATGAGTATCTCGTCGAAGTACTCCTCCTGTTCGGCTATAACACGTCCTTCCTGGTTTAGGCTCAACAGAGGCGAAAAATTCCTGATAACTTCTTCTCGACTCCATTGTGGCAAGAGATCAGAAAACGTTGTTCTTCCCTCCTTCATATTTTCAAGTATATTGTCTATCCTATTGTAAAGCTTTTCTATTCTCTCCTCTATATCCTCGGTCTGTCCATCTATAGGCATAGCCTCTCGGACCCTTCTCTCCTTTCTACTCTTCCGTTTATCCCTTCTATCCTTAGTATCGAATGCCTTCCTGAAGGCCTCTATAAGCTCATCTGCAGTGGCCTTCCTAATGGGCTTCCTCTTCTTCGGAGCCTCTAGGTGCGGTATATCTGAAACATCTATATCCAGTTCCTCTATCTGAACTTCGTCCATGTCCTTCCCCACCTCCTTTTCTTCCCACATGAGTAGCTCCACTTTAATTCTCAGAAGGATCGCCATGACTATAACGATTCTCGCCGGGACCGTGAAATTGAACTTCTGCCATTTCTCCACGAACTCCGAGAATACATTGGCAAACTCTATGAGATCTACATCCCAGGGATCTATACCCTCCTCTGATATTATCCAGTCCAATGTCTCTTCCCAGTTGGGTTCCGTCCTCGCGAAGTCAAGAATCTCCTGTTCCTTCATACAGAGTAGAATTAGCTCCGGAAGCTTAAAACTTTTTTAGGCCTACTCCTCTGGCATCTCCAGTGCCATGACCTCCGAGGCGCCATCCTTCATCGATACCCCGTAGACGTAGTCAGCCTTCTGAAGAGTCTGGTCGTTGTGGGTTATAACTATAAACTGCGCGTCACCGGAGTGTTTGTCTATCATCCCTGCAACCTTCTTGGAGTTCTTCTGGTCCAGGGCCGCATCTATCTCATCCAGGATGTAGAAGGGTGCAGGATCGTATAACTGGACCGCAAACAAGAAGGCTATAGCCGTAAGGGACTTCTCCCCACCCGACATAGAGTCAAGGGAGAGCTTGTTACCACCCGAAGTCTCGGCCTCTATGAGCAAACCAGATTTTATGTCATCCTCGTCCTCCAGTTTTATCCTTGCTTCATGACCCTGTAGCTCGTTGAAAAGGTTCTGGAAATGTTCGTTTATCTCTTCAAAAGCTTCCGTAAACGTATCCCTCCGTCTCTGCTCTATCGACTTTATGGTATCCTCTATAGCCTCCTTCTCCTCCTGTATTTTATCTATCCTTTCCTTCAGATCCTCGTAGACTTGCTTCGCAGACCTGTACTCCTCTTTAGCCTTGAAGTTCACAGGGCCTATGTTCTCAAGATCCCTTGTAAGATCCTTCTTTTCCTCCTTCAGTACCTTAACGGATTCATCCTTGATCTCAACGTCCTCCAGATCCTCGTACTTTTCAAGTTCCATCTCGGCATTGTCGAACTTCGTGTCTACCTTCGCCTTCTTTATCTTTAACTGGTTCACCTTTTCCTTTTTCTTCACTTTTTCCTCGTAGTATTTCTTTCTTTCACTCTTCAGTTCGTCGAGTTCCTCTTCTATCTCTTCCTCTTTTTTCTCAAGGTCTGTCAATTCGTCCTCTTCGGTCTCCTCTTCATCTCGAAGATCATCCAACCGACGGGAGCAATCCGCAATCTCCTCCCTGATTTCCTCGATCTCACCCTCTAGAATCTCCTTTTCCTCTTTAAGATCCTCTATCTCGGAGCTCTTGTTGCTTTTGAAGGAGCCAAAACTGCTGCTGGACTCATAGTGACCTCCTTTCATAGCACCCGATTTGTATACTATCTCACCGTCCAGAGTAACAACCCTGGCATCGCCGGCGTATTTCTTTGCAACATCCAGATTTTCCGCAACAAGCGTATCCTTGAACACGTACTGAAAGGCAAGTTCGTAGTCGGGGTCGTAGTCTATAAGATTTATCGCAAAATCTATTATCCCCGGGTCGTCCCTTATCTTTCGGGACTTCCTGCTCTTGTCCCACGGCCTGAGTTTTTTGAGCGGCAGAAAGGTCGCCCTTCCCACGGTATTTTTCTTGAGATACTCTATACATTCCTGGGCAACATTGGCATCTTCGACCACGAGGGAACTCATATTACCTCCGGCAGCCACCTCCAGAGCCTTCTGATATTTCTCCTCCACGTTACCCAAAGACTGTATTACACCATGGACACCATCTTTTTCCAGACGCAGAATCTCCTTTGCAGGACCTTTACCGGAGATCCTCTGCTGCCTTTCCTCCATTTCCTTGAACTTTTCGATGGAGCTCTCCAGCCTCTCTATCTCGCTTCTCTTGTCCTCTATTTTATCTTTCTTGCTCTCTATCTCACTTCTTATTGATTCTATATTCCTCACAAGCTCCTTATCCTTCTTCTCCTCTCGCATCCTTTTCCTGATCTTTTTAAGTTCGTCCTCTTTCTTCTCCAGCTCATCCTCGAGCTCTTCCTGCTTGGCCTCGGCCTCCTCCAACTTTTCTTCCAGACCTTCCATCTTCTCTCCGAGTTCTTCCTTCTCTTCCCGATGCTTCTCGTACTTCAGCTTTGCTATCTTCTTTCTGACTTCATCTAGTCTGCTTTCTATCTTTTCACGCCTCTCCACCAACTCCTTCTCCTTCTCCAGCTTGTTCAGAGCTTTCTTCTTCTCACCGAGGACAAGCCTCGCCTCGTTTAGTTTACTCTCCACCTTCTCGAGCTCTCTCTCCGAGTCCTCCTTCTTCCGGTCGAATTCCTCTATACCCGAAGCCTCATCAATTATCTCCCTTCTTTCCGTTGGGTTCATCTCTATGAAGTTGGTTATGGCGCCCTGCATTATGATGTTGTGACCGTCCGATTTTATCTTCGCGGTTGAGAGGTTGTCTATTATCTTTCTACGTGTAACGGTCTCGCCGTTCATCCTGTAGACGCTGTTTCCCCGTTTGTTTATCTTCCTGGTTATCTTTACCTCGTCCTCATCAACTGGGATGTCATCACTCTCGTTGTCGAGTACTATAGAAACCTTTGCCTCGTCTCTGGCTTCCTTGCCATCACTTCCAGAAAATATCAGCTCCTCTAGTTTCCCGGCACGTATCTGCTTGGTAGAAAGGGTTCCGAGGACGAAGGTTATTGCGTCGATTATATTGCTCTTTCCAGAGCCGTTCGGACCGCATATACAGTTGAATCCCGCAGGTATAGGCAACTCCGTCTTGGTTGCAAAGCTCTTGAATCCCTGCATCTCTAGCTTCTTTATCTTCACCATGTTAACACTCTGTACAACAGTCTATAGTTTTCTCTCGTCCTTAAAATTTATGAGGGTGAGAAAAACTAGTCCTCCCACTCAACTATATTTCCACCGACCAGAAACCTATCTCCGTCCACGTGATGAAGAGTTTCCGCCTCCTCGGCCAGAAACCTACCGTCCTTCCAGAACTCCTCGTCAACCTCTGCAGCCACAATCTCACCGACAACTATGTAATGGTCTCCAGCTTCGTGCATCCCGTTAACAGTACATTCCAGCCATACCACTGCTTCCTCTATTCTTGGGGGCTCCACTTCCTCCGATCTCACAAGACCGAGATCCGTCTCCTCGATCTTGTTTGGATTGTCTTTGAAGCTCTCTTTACCCAGATGCATCACCTCGTCCAGAAAATGCTTTGTCATAACGTTAAGAACGAATTCTCCTGTGGCTGTGATATTCTTGTAGGTGTACCTTTTTGGCGATATCATAAAGGCCACCATGGGAGGGTCGAAAGAAACCGGGGAAAGCCAAGAAAAGGATGCAGCGTTGCATACTCCCTCTTCATTAACAGTAGTTATAACGGATGTAGGATGTGTCTGTATAAGCCTTACCACATCCTTCGAATCAAGCTTCATAATACCATCCTCTGATTCTGTGGAGAGATTTATAAGTTTTATAAAGTTGAAGTCATTTCCTTTCCAGTTTCGCAGACATTATATCCAGATAACCTGTCTTTGTTTTTGGATTCCATCTGATATCCTCTTCCTTCACCTCCATCCTATGGCTGAACACAGGACAGTCCACAACAAGCGTTTCATATTCCCCTCCTTCACCGGCAACGTGTATTCCGTACTTATCCTCTAACCTCTCGAGGTCACTAATAGAATCTTCATCAAGCTTCCTTCCGAGCCACTCCTTATCTAAACCCTGAGCCGCCACCTTTACAAACAGCACCTCAAAATCTTCTTCAATCAAACTCTTTATAAGTTCATGCTCGTCCATTCCCCACAGTGGCATTAAATTCTCGAGGCCGAATCTTCCGCATATTCCCTCTACCTTTTTCTTCTGATAGTTAGAAGCCACGGCTCCCGAAACCACGCCATCCACATCATCCTTTACTGCCTCTATCGCTTCCCTCAATGGCTTGGTTCCTTCGCCAGAACCTTTCCTCCATATCAGGGGTATTCCAAGTGTTTTCGACTGCAGTTTCACCAGATCCAGATTTTCACTGTGAAGAAGTTCAGAGTTTTCCTTGGCCTTTGCACATATAAGGTACTTTATTTCATGTTCTTCGGAAGCCTTTGACAGGGCATAAAGCGAGTCCTTTCCGCCGGAAACAAGGGCTGCGAGCTTCATGGCACAACCTATGTTTTTTATATTTAAGAAAATATATGGTATCTTATGGATTTCCTGGCGCCTGTCATGGAGTACCTTCCGGACACACTGAATATTCTATATGCTTTGATAACTGTAGTCGCTGCAGTTCTCATAAACAAGTTCATATTCCACGGTCTTATAAACAGGATAGCAAGGAAGGCGGAGGTCGAGGAGCACTACGTCAAACCGCTGAAGCACATGGCCTCGGTACTCGTTTACCTGGTTGCATTCTTCGGAATATTACGAATATTCGGGTTGGAGGGTTCTCTGACAGGTATGCTTGCAGGTGCAGGTATAGCAGGAATAGTTATCGGTTTTGCGCTACAGGACGTTCTTTCAGGCGTTGTCTCCGGCATAATACTTTTCATAACCAGACCTTTCAAGATAGGCGACTGGGTGGAGATCGACGGGACGGAGGGTATAGTCAAGGACCTGACGCTGCAGAGGACAAGGATACTGACCTTGGACGGAGAGGATGTGACCCTTCCAAACAGTAAGGTTAACAACAGCTCCATAATGAACAAGACTCATCACCCCGAGTCGAGGATAGATATTGGTATAGGCGTGGACTACGACACTGACATGCAGAAGGCCATAGGCATATGCGAGGAGATCCTCGAAGATAACGAACACGTGCTCGACGAAAAGCCCAAGAAGACTCTGGTACAGGAGTTCGGTGGTTCCTCGATAAACCTGATACTACGGTTCTGGGTAGATAGAAAGGAGATAAGGGACAAAGGAACAAACCTTGGTCCACTGAAAAGCGAGATAAGAAACGAGATCGTCGACCGCTTCCGGGAAAGGGGTATAGAGATCCCGTTCCCGCACATGGAGATCATAAAGAAGGAGTAGGCTTTAGAAGTAAGATGAAGGATGTAAGATCAGGCATATATTATTGTGCGCATAGTTTCCTCATCAACTTTCATCAATTCTTTCGTTCTCTCTTTCATTACATCGCACAACCGATCCCACTCCTCTAGATATTCTTTCATTTCTTCTTCAGTCATTGCATCGTAGTCTATAACATTCAGTCCCCCGATATTCTTTGTTGGGGGGTTTTCGTAGACGTCTTCATCTGTTTCCGAAGACATAGTAAGGACAACAACTCTTATGTTTATAAATTTTAGCAGAAGCTTACTTCTTTTCCCAATGGGCTATAAATCTGCTTAATGTTTATCACTCTCAGACGTATCTAGAATGTGGCGAAAAACTCACAATTAAAGCAACAAATAAATATTTTATAGAAGAAAACTATTGTAGATAGCATGGAGAACGAGAAAAATATTTTAGACGAAATAAAAGAAAACTGGGGTACATACAAAAACGGTTTTATAGATATAATGAAAAACAGTAGCAAATTCCCTCTGGAAAAAGACGGGGACTATACAATGGAACTTAGGGAGGCAGATGGAGAATTTGTGTTGGATATATTTACCGAGGGAGATGTAAACTTCAAAGTATTCACGATATGTGAAGATGAGGATAAAATAAGTTTCAGAAATAACAAGAAGAAAAACAGTATCCGCCCCTATTATAAACTCAGGTCGGGAACAACAAAGAGTCTGGAAAAGTCCTCCCCAAAGAACTATATAGACATCTTGAAAGATGCAAAAAACCTAGATCTGGAAAAATTCGACGGAAATGCCAACGAAGCAAATTTTGAAGAACTGAAGGAACACGCCGAAAGGTTCTACCTTGATACAGACATTCGTTATGATATTAAAGACTATGTAGATGAAAAGATTGAGGAAATAAGAAGTCAAATCGGAGGAAGAGGACCCAGAATCTTTGGTTAAAAGAATACCATATTTAGAATCTTGGCGACGGCCTAGAACTGCAGAAAAATGAAAAAGGCAAAGAAATAAAAATACAGTGTTTTTGACTTACTAATCTAACAGGGATGGAATGCTCCTAAAACTATCAGAGATCTGATATCGAACTCCATCTGTTCTCCTCTAAGCGTCAACTACAACTGTTTTACCTGCCAGGTCACCGAGCCTCTGGTTCTTGTCTGTGACAGCTATTATCACGGCACCTACGATGTAGATGAATATTCCATCTATGATCCTCAGGATGTTCCTGATGAGCGATGCCTTCATGTCACAGGGATCTCCGTCCTCCTTCACTACCTTGATGCCGGTCACCATCTTTCCTATGGTCTGCCCCATGTGTCCTTCCAGAATTACGAAGTACAGGAAGAACAGAACAGTAAAGGTTCCTACAAGCCCCATGGCATCAGCGCCTGCTAACTGGAATGTAAGGGAACCCGTGTATATGAAACCGACTATCATGAAAAGGATGAGTCCCAGGATACTGTCGATGATCACAGAAACGGCACGGATACCAATTCCTTTGTTCTCCAAATTTCTCACCTCCACGGGACACTTAACATCTCCTCCTTTTAATATTTTATTTTCTCAGGAAAATCAGACAAGCAGAGACAAAGCAATGAATGTAATCAAAGCCCCTCAGAAATAGACTCACAAACTCTAGAATGAGAAGCATGAGATGGACGGTCCAGGATTGTTTCCTGATTCTTAAAATATAAAAATCTTTCTGGTTATTTATTATTGCCTGGTGATAAAATATCTGTAGATGAGAGATTCGTCAGGGAAGAGATAGAGAAGGCCTGTGAAGAAAACGCAGTAAACCGTATACTTGAGGACTGGCGAAAAGAGATAAACGGCGAGGAAAACGAAGTTGAAAGAGCATGGGAAGAACTGCAGGAGAAAATGGAAGGCAAGATCCACGAATTCGAAGAGGAACTCGTCGATGAAGCACTGGAAAATCTACATGAACATGGCGTAGAAGTGGACAAACCGTCCGTTGTCAACGTGTATAGGGATCTTCCACATGAAACCGAAGGTTTCTTTCAATCACAGGTTCAGCTCTATGGTATGCCCATTGAAATAGACTTCGAAAACGGTATATACGACCGTCTTTACGACAGACTGGAGGTGTATGTTTCTCGAGGGATGGCGGAAGCAGTTAATCGTCTCTACAAGGATGAATTAGAGGAATTGAATGAAGAGCTATTGAAAAACCTAGAGATCTTCCGCGAGGACATTCATGACAATAGAAGAAGACGACAGAGGCTTGATTTACATGAAGATTTAAACGAAGATTTTGTAAAGGCGTTTCAGAGGATTTCAGAAAGATTAAAAAAATGCGATGACGATGACATACCTTCTGATCTAGAATTGCCCGTGAACTATGAACGGTCACAGAAACAAAAGGAATCTTACAACAAGATAAAAGAGTCAAAAATACTTTACAAGGTAGCCCTCTGTGAAGAAACTGATCTAAACAAGGATCTCAAAGATGACATCGAGGAGCTGATGGAAGGAGTCCTATTGCGGGACATAGAACACGAGCTTGTTCACGCTTACCATTACCAGAACAGACTAGAAGATACAAAGTTATCGGAAAGATCTGATGAAATTTGGGGAGGATTTGAAAAATATATAAGGGAAGTTAAGAGCGTTTTCGGGTCCTCTTATGAATTATCTACGGGTTCCGATTCCGACGGTGGAGGGATCATGGAAAAGGTTATCAAGGCAGGGCCCTATGATAAAAAAACCCTGGCCCTTGCTGAGGCCATTAACTTTCTGGGTGAAGAAGAATACAACCACCTCCTCAATGTATGCAGAAAGAAGCAAGAAGAAATCGACGAGGAATTAGAGGAAGAATACGAGAAATACAGGAAAACAAGAGAAGAACTTAAACAATCCTTGCTTAATGATCTAGGTAAAACCGACGTTTCTCCAACCCAAGAATATTATTACGACGGGATATTTCTTTTCGCTCCGTTCCGCGAAGATCCAATCGAGTACCATAAGGCTGAAATTAAAAATGATTCTTCCTCGGAGGACAAAGAAGAAATACTAGAAGAGCTTGAAAATGAGAAATTCGAGGAATATGTAAGAAAGGTACAGGATGCTTATGAGGATTATAAGCAGAGGACAAAGAGGATGCAGATAAGAGATGCAAGCATGCTTAAAATTGTTGAAAATAAGATTTTTGAGAAAGCTATCGAAAAGGAGGGGTTTGAGGAACTTCTTTATGCCCACGAAGAAGATTTTGTAAAAAGATCCAGAGAAAACGTGGATAAAAAGCTTCCGCCAGAGTTCAGAGAGGGGTTTGCCCAGTTCTGGTCAGCCTACAGAATGGGATATGGCATTAATAAAGAATATTTTAGCGACGTACTGGAAAGGTACAAGAATCTGGAAAACATGGATGCGGAAAAACTCGACAAAACTAAGAAAGATCTAATAAAATGGTACGAGGCCATGGATCCAGGAGAAGAAGAACCTGATAATATGGAAAATGTACCCGAAATTACGAACTACACCATTTTACCCGAGGAAAGAATCACGGAAATAATGTCTAAGCAGTTTGAATATCTTGACATGAACAAAGAATTTTACGAGGAAAATGGACCCTCGAACTGAAAAGTAGTTCTATTCCTGAGCTGTGAAATTCCTTTATCACTGATCACATCAACCTTTTTATAGAAATCCTGTCAAATGTAAACTGTTAAGGTGATGCTATGAATCCGAAGATCGTTGTAAACGGTGTCGGCACTGTAGGTAAAAGGGTGGCGCACGCCGTAAGGAAGCAGGACGATATGAAACTTGTTGGAATAGCCGATGTTTCACCTTCACCCGTTCTGAGAACCGTCTTGGAAGAAGACGGACCTCTGCACGGGACTCCGCTCTATGCGTCCGTACCTGAGAAAGTCGAAGAACTAGAGAGTGGTGGTTTCTACGTGGAAGGTGACCTGCCCGGACTTCTGGAGACGGGAGAAGTGGACATAGTGGTTGACTGTACACCGTCGGGTGTGGACGAGAAGAACAAGGAGATGTACCAAGAGAAGGGTATCAAGGCGATATTTCAGGGCGGCGCAGACGCCTCAATAGCACCTGTATCCTTCAACGCATTGGCAAACTATGATGAAGCAAGGAACGAGGACTTTGTAAGAGTTGTATCCTGCAACACAACCTCCCTGTCACGGACTCTCTGGAGCTTGGACTCAAACTTTGGCGTAGAAAAGGCGGTGGCCAATCTCGTAAGGAGAGGCGGTGATCCGATACAGGACTCCAAGGGTCCCATTAATTCTATAGTTCCTGTAACGGAAATACCATCACACCATGGACCCGACGTACAGGAGGTTATGCCGGAGCTCAATATAACGACTTTGGCCGTCAAGGTCCCGACGACCCTTTCGCACCTACATATGGTCAACGTCGACCTGAAAAAGGAAGTCTCCAGAGAAGATGTGATAGACATATTCAGAAAGACTCCCCGGATAAAGTTATTCAAAGCAGAAGAGGGATATGACTCCACGGCCAAGATCATCGAAAGATTCAGGGACAAGAGATTGCGGTACGATATGCCGGAGGTAGCAGTGTGGGAGGAAACGGTGGAGACTGAAGGTAAAAGGCTTTACTGGATACACCAGGTGCACCAGGAATCCATCATCGTCCCGGAAAACATCGACGCCATAAGATCCATATTCGAGTTATCCGAAGGAAGCGAATCTATAGAGAAGACCAATAAAAATCTGGGGATAGAGTAGGAAGAGTTTCTATGAAGACGCTTGAAGATATTGATATAGAGGGAGAAAAGGTTCTGGCAAGGGTTGATCTTAACTCCACGATTAAGTACGGGAGCGTCAAGTTAACTCCCCGGATAAAAGAACATGCACAGACACTGGAAGAGTTATGTGATAAAGGCTGTGGCGTTGTTGCTCTGGCTCATCAGGGAAGGCCCGGAGAAGAGGGCTTTACACACCTCAGCGAGCACGCAGAGCTACTGAACCAACTTCTGGATAGGAGGGTGATATTCGTGGAGGATGTGACGGGTAGGTTGGCACAAAAGGCCATGGATGAACTGCACAAGGAAGATATACTGCTCCTTGACAACGTGAGGATGCACGAGGATGAGCTTAAGGATGTGAGTCCGGAGGAACACGGAAGATCGGAGCTCGTACAGACACTCTCTGAACACTGCGACGTCTACGTCAACGATGCTTTTTCCGTATGTCACAGAAACCATGCTTCTATAACAGGTTTTCCCCAGATCATGGAAAGTGCTGGAGGACCGGTACTCGAAAAGGACGTGGAGTCTATCAGTCATATAGAGGAATCAGAAAAACCCAGACATTTTATCCTTGGAGGAAACAAGCACGAAGATGCTCTTGTGGTTATGAAAAAGATGCTGGAAGACGGTGTTGCAGACCTCGTGATTCTTGCCGGAACAGTAGGTGAGTTGTTTCTTCAGGTAAACGGTCACGACCTTGGAGCCAAGAGCTACAGTACGGAAAACATAGAGGCGGAAGAACTTCTCCAGAGATACAGAGACAGAATAATCTTACCCGAGGATCTGGCATACGAAAAGAACGATACGAGGAAGGAGGTAGATGTCAAGGAACTCCCGGTGGACGAAGAAACCCTTGATATAGGTACTCAAACTATAGAAGAGATCAAAAAGAGAATCGAAGAGGCTAAAACGATCGTGGTCAATGGACCACTGGGCATGTTCGAGAAGGAGAACTTCAAAAAGGGTACGAAAGAAGTTTTCGGAAAACTAAAGGAACTGGACAGGTTTGTTCTTGTCGGTGGTGGAGATACGTCACACGCCGTGGAAGATCTGGGGTTTGATATGGAAAAGGATTTCACACACGTTTCTCTCGCCGGCGGAGCCTTTGTGAAGGCGTTGCTCGGTGAAGAGCTTGTGGGCGTAGAGGCGCTGAAGTAGCTCGTTAGTTTTCACCATGGATTGCTTCAGATATCTTTTCAAGTACATCATCAGGCATAAGCCCAACTCCCTTTTCCTCAGCAGCCAGTTCTCCTGCCTTACCGTTTATCCAGGCGGCTCCGTAGGCGGCCTTGAATGGCTCAACTTTCTGCGCCAGCAGTGACCCGGCTATGCCTGCAAGGGTATCTCCTGTTCCTCCGACTGTCATGTATTCATTGCCCGTTTCGTTTACATGGGTATCGTCCCCGTCGGTTATTATGTCTTTCTTTCCTTTGAGGAGGACTGTACATCCCAGTTCCTGAGCAGCTTCCTCGGCGTTGTCTTTGCTGGCTTCCATATCTGTCAAAACTTCAAACTCCCTTCTATGCGGAGTTACTATCATATCTTTTTTCAAAACCCCTGCATCATCAGCCAAAGCTCTTATCGCATCGGCGTCGATAACAGCAGGAATATCCGTGTGTTCAATTATCTTAATGACCGTCTTATTGGTTTGATTTTCCCTTCCTAGACCTCCACCTATAACCAAAGCATCCACATTCTTCAGTAGTTTCTCTATCTTTTCGTAATGTGCAGGTGAGATGGATCCACCTCCCAGAGGTACTGTTATAATGGAAGGCGAGTATCCGGCTACTATGTCAGCGGATCTTTTCGGCGAGACTGTTGTCACCAGGTCAACACCGCTTCTGTAGGCAGATAACGAATTCAAAGCAGGCGAGCCAGAGTACTTCTCGGAGCCACCGACTACCAGAAGGTGACCATTGTCGTACTTGTGCGAACTCTTCTCCCTCTTCTTTATGTCTTCCAGTATTCCTTCTGTCAAATTCCCACCTATTTTTTTATAGAAGCGCTTAAATTTATTCTTTATGCAAACAGAGGAAAGGCTTCGGAAGCTCAAGGACCTCTCTATATTTCTCGCCTACAATACGAATGTGGACGTTATAACGCATATAGACGAGGATTTTGAGAGATTTTTTACTGAAGAAGAGGTAAGGAAGGCGAGGCAAGAGGAACCGAAACTCCTGGAGGACAAGGTAGATCTGCTCACGGCGGTGCTGGACTGCATGGAGAAGGGTCGGGGCAATGAGATACAGATAACCAACAAGGAGTTCAAGGACTGGATGACGGAAAATGTAAACGAAGGGAAGAAAAGACTGGGAGGTCAGGCAGGTATAATGTCCGATCTACTTTCGAAGCTGGGCTGTGAAACTATTTTGTATACTACCAACCTATCCGAAGAACAGGCATCTCTTTTCGAGGACAGGAAAAACCTGAAATTTCCGTACGTGGAGAACGACAAGCTGAAATTGACACATCCAACGAACTGCTACAAAGAGGTCCCAACTAAGAAGAACTGGATACTGGAGTTCTTTGATGGCCAGGAGCTTTTCGGGATTAAGGCAAAGGAAAACAGCCGCTTTATAGCTTCATCAGCCTACAGGCATGAAAATCTGGAATTAGGTGATGTCGAGGAGAAAGTGGAGGAACTGGCGGAGGATGTTGACTGTATGATACTCGCTGGCTACCACAACTTACTCGAGGAATATCCGGATGGAACGACATGGAGAGATCATCTGAATTCGGCAAAGGAGTTTCTGAGAAGAGTGAAGAAAGCAAATCCAAATCTAAACGTGCAGATAGAGTTCTCGGCCATCCACAGAAAGGACCTGAGAAAAGCAATACTGAAAGAGGTGGTCCCCCTTGCCGATGTGTTTTCCTTCGACACAAACGAACTAGGACTCATACTAGAAGACCTCGAAATATCGAAAGGTGGGCCTAATCCGGAAAAACCCTACGAAATGTCGAAGGCGCTGAAGAAACTCATAGAAGAACTGAATATAAGCGGGGTCAGTATACACGCACACCACTACTACATGTCTATTTCCCACAGCTACATCGACCCGGAGCCCATCAAGGAAGGGTTCGAGTTTGCTCGAAATGCAGCCTGGACAAGGGCCAGTGGAAAGGAATTAAACCACGAGATCCTGGAGCTGGCAGAAGAGGTGAAACCTTCGGAGAAGGGCAAGAAGTATAGAAGATCTCTCGGTGATTCCCTGGGCGACCAAGAGTTCAGCGAAACAGGGATTCACAGGGATGAGTTTGATATAGTTATGATCCCAAACAAACTGTACAAGGACCCTCAACTAACTGTTGGCCTTGGTGACGTCATATCATCGACGTCCTTTGCAGTCGAAAACGCATTGAGTTGATAAGATGTTTGTGAAAAGTGGCGAGGAGATGGAGAAGCTCTACGAAAAGGCAAAGGAAGGAGGCTATGCCTTTGTCGCGAGCAACGTGGCGGAGCCGAATATAATGATAGGTCTGGTGGAAGGAAGCGAAAGGAAGAACTCGGACCTTGTTCTACAGTTGAGCAGAAGTGCTTGTGAATTCGCAGGAAACGGAGACGCCGTCGCAGGGCTAGAGGCCATGGGAAAGTATATAGAAGAAATAGCCGGGAACAAGGAAGTAGGCATTTTCCTGAACATGGACCACCTGAAGGATCCGGACTTCATAAGGGAAGCAGTGGAAACAGGGCTACCTTCATCGGTTATGATCGACGCCTCGGAAGAGAGCTTCGAAGACAACATAGAGAAGTCGAAAAAAGTCGTGGATATATGTAAGGACAAAGACGTGCTGGTCGAGGCGGAACTGGGAAGGATAAAGGGAACGGAGGACGACGTGAGCTCCATGGAAAGTTATTACACAAAACCAGAAGAGGCTGTGGATTTTGTGGAGAGAACAGGATGCGACCTCCTTGCCATATCCATAGGAACCCAGCACGGCGTGTCAAAGGGCACGGATCTGGATCTGAGGATGGACATAGTGGAGAAGGTGGACAGGAAGCTAAAGGAAAGTGACTTAGAAAGACCACTGGTTGTGCACGGATCTTCCGGACTGACGCACGAACAGATGAGAAAGCTCTCCCGGAAGGGAGTATGCAAGTTCAACAAGGACACGAGATACCAGTATGAGTATGCGAGAACAGCCGTTGAGTTTTACCTGGAACATGAGGAAAGTATACTTCCTCCAGGAAAGTCGGGGGTATCAAGCGAACCTTTCAACGAGGACGGATGGTCGCCGAACAAGGACCACTTCGACCCTAGGGTTGTGTCGGAAAAAGTGAGGGAGAGGGTTTCCAAGGTCATAGAAAAGTTGAATAAGGTTACAGGAAGCCAGGGAAAGTCGCTATATATTTAGAAAGGACTTATCATTTTTCTGATCTTTTCCTCGGGATCATCGGACTCGACTATTCCAGAGGCTACGAAGATTCCGTCTGCCCCGAGATCCAGAGCTTTCTCCACATCCTCTTTGTTCTTTATCCCTGCACCGCAGACCAGGGGTTGGCTTACCTTCTCGATGGCCTCAGTTATGAGTTCGGGTCTGGCCTCACTTACCGAAACGTCTCCACCTATAAGCTCCGGGGGTTCTATCGCTACCATGTCCGGTCCGATACTGGAAATCCTCTCGGCTTCTTTGGGGTCCTTGGCACAGACCATAGTCTCAAGACCCTGTTTTTTCGTTCTCTCCAAACACTTCCTTATCACATCATCGGACCTTCTGTCCTCGGAGTGGTTTATAATTACGCCGGAGGCGCCGTTCTGTACGAGGGCTTCAGGAAGAACGCTGCCTGTGTTGGAGCCGTAGTTAACCGAATCCACCCTTTGTGCGTAGACAGGAATACCAACGGTTCTTGAAACTCGGAAAAGATCGGCGACCTGAACCACGGGAACTACTCTCTCTCCTGTGTCCTCAGAAACTTCTTCGCAGAGCTTCGCGAGCTCTTCAGCCCTTTCTCCGGTACCCCTCCTGTAGGTTTTGAAGTTTACAAAGAGAACGGGATAGTTCATTTGATCTAACCTACATAATGTATTTCCTCTTCCTCGCCTATGCGTTGTCTTGAGGCCTCGAAATCATCGTAGTAGCTCATCATATCATCGGTTATGGAACGACTTGAATCCTCCAGTGCACTTTCAAAATGTTTCTTCTCCACGATGTCAGATTCCCTGTCCTCTCTAAGGGCGTTCATCGCAGCTTCTCTACAGATCGCAAAGATATCTGCACCGGAGTAGCCCTCCGTTATCTTGGCAAGTTCATCTAGACTTATTCCCTCAGCGAGTGGCATATCCTCTGTATGGATCTTGAAGATTTCAAGACGTGCCTCCTCATCCGGTGAAGGAACCAGCAACTGGTTATCGAATCTTCCGGGACGTAGAAGGGCCGAATCTATCATATCCGGTCGGTTCGTGGCTCCGATAACTATAACATCATTTAGTTCTTCCAGACCAGACATCTCGGTCAGTATCTGTGATACCACACGCTCTGAGACGTTTTCTCCCATGGAACTCCCTCTCTCAGAGGCCAGGGCATCCAGTTCGTCGAAGAATACAACGGTCGGTGCAACCTGCTTGGCCTTCTTGAATATCTCTCTGACACGTTTCTCGGACTCTCCAACCCACTTACTTAGCAGCTCTGGTCCCTTGACGCTTATGAAGTTGGAATCGGACTTGTTGGCAACGGCCTTCGCCAGCATCGTTTTACCACAACCAGGCGGACCGTAGAGTAGGAGTCCTGAGGGTGGTTTTATACCCAGTCTCTCGTATGACTCAGGATGGTCCAGGGGCCACTCAACCGATTCCTTTAGCCTCTCCTTGACGTCCTCCAAGCCTCCGACGTCCTCCCAGCTTACATCAGGAACCTCTACAAGTACTTCTCTCATTGCAGAGGGTTCAACCATTCTCATAGCATAGTCGAAATCCTCTCTACTGACCCTTAGCTTCTCCAGACTTTCCTCCGGAAGTTCGTCCATGTCCTGTAGATCAGATATATCCGGAAGTACCCTTCTCAAAGCATGCATAGCGCTTTCCTTTGCTAGAGCTTCTATATCTGCACCTACATAGCCGTAGGTTCTATCAGAAATCTTATCCAGGTCGACATCGTCGGTCAGAGGCATATGCCTGGTGTGGATCTGTAGTATTTCCTTCCTGCCTCTTTTGTCGGGAACGCCTATCTCTATCTCTCTATCGAAACGTCCGGGTCTTCTCAGAGCAGGATCAACGGCATCGACCCTGTTTGTAGCTGCGATAACTATAACCTGACCCCTTGCCTCCAGGCCGTCCATTAATGTCAGGAGCTGTGAGACCACGCGCTTCTCCACTTCACCGCTCGCTTCCTCCCTTTTAGAGGCTATTGCGTCTATCTCATCGACAAATATTATGGAAGGCGCGTTTTCCTCAGCCTCCTCAAATATTTCACGGACCTTCTTTTCGGATTCACCGTAGTATTTGGACATGACCTCAGGACCATTGATAGTCTGGAAGTGCGCACCTGCCTCGTTGGCCACGGCCTTGGCAAGCAAGGTCTTCCCAGTTCCAGGCGGTCCATGAAGAAGCACACCCTTAGGTGGTTCTATACCAAGCCTTTCGAACACTTCAGGATGTTTAAGTGGAACCTCGATCATCTCCCTGACCTTCTTTATCTCGTTATGGAGCCCACCGATATCCTCGTAGGTCACAGTCGGTATATCCTCTTGCTGGATTTCAACGGCCTTTGGCTTCAGGTCGATGGAGGTCTGATCATCTATCTTTACAATTCCGTCCGGCTTCGTGGAAACTACCATGAGTCTCGTCTCCGTACCACCGATCCCAGGCATCATATCAGAAAATATATCCTCTCCGAAGAAGTCCTCAAAAAGGCTTCCTCTTCTGTCGCTTCGGACTGAGGTAGGAACTATTATATCGCCCTTGGAAGCCGGCCTCATGTACAGGTTCTTTTTCAGTATATTCGGAGATATATGGAGTGCAACACCTTCCTGTGCGGGGGCGAGTGTAACCTTGTCTGCGGGCTTGGCCTCCGCCTTTCTGACCTTGACGTTTTCACCGACGGATGCACCTGCGTTCTTCCTCACCAAACCGTCCACACGTACGAGGTTGCTTCCAACGTCCTCTGGGTAGGATCTTACGGCAAGAACTCCTGTCTTCTTCTTCCCTTCGATCTCTATGACATCACCCTCCGTTACATTGAGATCTCTCATAATCTTGGAGTCAAGTCTGGCAATTCCCTTTCCAAACTCTTCTCTGGATGTCAGTTCTCCGACCTTCAAAGAGAAGACATTGTTTTCATTTTCATCGTTATTATTTTCCATGGTATCACGTTTATTTTACAGGAACCTCTATCCATTCATTCTCTCCTTTTTCTTTAGTGTTCATTTTTTTAAATCTATCCTCTTCTAACAAAACTTTGAAGATCTTGTAGTCGACCTTTCCCCTCCACGTATCGAGGTAATCAACGACCCTATCAAGGACCTCAACCGGCACTATGTAGACAGACTTGTCGACCTTTATATTTGGTATCCTGTCCAGTATACCTCTCCGATTGTATACGTACTCCTTACCGCCCTTTTTCACTTTCTGTCTCCAGCCGTAGAGACCACGGTAAAACTTGTTGCGTTGATAGTTAGACTTGAACTTATCCGAGTCAACACAAAAGCTGACAAGAGCTGCTAAGTCCCCTGTCTTGTCTATGGTTACTTCATGTTTTGTCATAGTTTTTATTTATGTACACTAAACCTTATAAAGTTTTTGTTTATACGAACTAAAATAAGACTTATAAGATTTGTATATAAATTACTGACAGGGTGTGGACCTTGAAATTTGAACACAAGTACGGAGTCATAGTTGCTTGTGATGTCACTTCTCTCGATGAACTTGAAAACCTGGTTGAAGAAACCCACGGTGTAGAGGGGATAACAGGATACAAGATAGGGAAGCTTCTGGGACTCAGGTTTGGGCTGAGAGATGTCTCGGAAACCATCAGAAAGTTTACCGACAAACCTATAATATACGACCACCAGAAGGCAGGAACAGACATACCGTACATAGGCGGAAAGTACGCAGAGCTTCTAGATGAACTGGATGTAGACGCCGGTATAATATTTCCTCAGGCAGGACCAGAAACAGAGGAAGCCTACGTAGAGGCCCTGATCGAAAAGGGCGTGGAACCCATAGTGGGTGGAGAGATGACACATCCCGGTTACCTGGAGAAGGAAGGCGGCTATCTCAGAAACAATGCTCCCGAAGAGATGTACAGAAAAGGTGCAGAAGCAGGTGCAAAGACCTTCGTGGTACCGGGAAATAGAAAGGATGCTCTCAGGAAGTGGACAGAACTTATTTCAAAGAAAGTGGATGATCCCATTCTGACATCGCCTGGTTTCGGTCGACAGGGCGGAGACGTTAAGGAAGGTATAGAGGTGGTAAGGAAAGCAAACAAAGATGCAGGTTTCCAGGCGATTATAGGTTCCGGGATATACAAGCAACCCGTCTCCGAAGACGCAAAATACCCCTCTTTCAAATCTCCAGAAAAAGCCGCAAAATTCTTTGCAAAACAGGCCTTGGAATATGGTGATTGAATGTCAAAGCTTGAGATAGGAGAATACCTGAAAAAAATACTCGCCGAGATAGCATTCGAGTTGGATATGGTAAAACTAAAGCCAAAGGACCCTTTCCGTCTGACATCAGGAAAGCCTTCGCCGGTTTACGTCGACGCCCGGCTATGGACACAGTCAAGTCTTATAGCAAACCTTTTCGTTGATGCGATGAAGTGGAAAATCGAAGATGAAGATATCGAATTTGATCTGGTAGCCGGTGGTGTTACAGCTGGCGTTCCGTACTCCGAGAGGCTTGCGGGCTCCCTTGATGAACCTTCGATCTACATAAGAGATAAGGCAAAGGGCTATGGAAAGTCGGCACAAATTGAAGGTTCTGAAGACCTTGAAGGTAAGAAGGTGCTCCTGATCGAGGATCTGATCACTACAGGAGGAAGTAAGCTCGACTTCATAGAAGGTGTGGAAAGAGCCGGTGGAACGGTCGAAGACTGTCTAGTGGTTTTCAACAGAAAACAGGGTGGTGAAAAGACTCTGAAAAAGAAGGATGTAGAACTTCATAGTGTCATAACACTTCCCGAACTTGTTGAATACGGACTCGAAAAGGATAAAATATCAGAAGAAGAAGCCGAAAGTCTCATGGATTACATCAGAGACCCGGAAGCCTGGGAAGAAAAGTTCCTCAAGAAAAATCCCGGGTGGGAAGAGTCCGAGTAATATTATAAGTCTTCGGGATTAACTTAGAACCTATGAAAGTTGCTCGCCTTTCAACCGGATGCGAAGCTCTGGACGAACTACTGGGTGGTGGAATAGAGTACAACACACTCACAAATGTCTACGGACCACCCGGTTGTGGCAAGACAACCCTATGTCTTCAGGCTGCAGTTTCATGCATAGAGAAAGGAAAAAAGGTAGTTTTTATAGACACAGAAGGAGGATTCTCAAAAGAAAGGCTGGGGCAACTGTCCGATGGACTTGATGATATTCTGGACGAAATAATTCTGATAGAACCGGACAACTTCGATAGCCAGGAGGAGAACGTGGGTAGGCTTGATAATATATGCGAAAAGAAGGACATAGGCCTCATCATCCTGGATTCCCTTGTGACTCTCTACAGACTTGAGTTGAACAACGGAGACATCCAGGATGTAAACAGCAGGCTGGCAAATCAGCTTTCGACTCTTTCAAACCTCTCCAGGAAAAGAGAGACCCCGGTTCTAATAACCAACCAGATCTACTCCGATATAGAAAATGGTGGTGTAGAACTTGTTTCAAGGGACATAGCCAAGTACCAGTCCAAGTGTCTTATAGAAATGAAGAAGTTCGAGAGGGGAAAACGCCTCGCGATACTGAGGAAACACCGATCCCGGCCGGAAGGCGAGGAGGCGCAGGTTGTAATAACAGAAGAGGGTATGAAGAAACCTGAGAAAAAGTTCAGCTTCTTGTAATCATTCGAAAACAAAGTTTTCGCACTTGAAAATATCTGTTTTTCAAGAGTCCCAGTCGTCCTTTGACTCACAGTCAGGGTCCGGGCACATCGTGAACGGTCTTTTGCCTCTTCTTATGACTTTAAATGTTGGGAGGCCACAGTCATCGCATTCCTTGTCTGTTGGAACTATTTTTGCCCGCTGCGGCAAAGGAAATGAGTTCTCGCAATCAGGGTAGTTGGAACATCCCACAAACTGGCTCTTCCCTGTCTTTATCACCTTAAGAGTCCCGCCACATTCAGGACACTCACCTAGCTCCCTCTTCTTCCTTATGGTTTCGATAACTGCATCTTTAAGTCCCTGTCCTATCTTTTCCTCGTTCTCCTTTATTCCATCTAGTATCTCCTTCAGTGTCTCCTTTGCATTTTCTACTACTTCCTCTCTGGTGTTGTCACCGTCACGTATTTTCTCCATGTCTTCCTCTATGTTCTTTGTCATCTCCTCCGATAGGACCTTTGGCGAATACTTTTCAAGGGCATCAACCACAGCAAGACCTATATCCATGACCTTTATCGAGGAACCGTCCACGTAACCACGGTCATACAACTTATCTATTATCTGGGAGCGTGTAGACTTGGTACCGAGATTTCTCTTCTCCAGCTCGGAAACCAAGGAAGCCTGTGTATATCTCTTCGGTGGCTTCGTCTGTTTATCCAGCTTCTTTACCTCTGAGACATCCATTTTCTCACCCTCCTCAAGGTCCGGGATAACCTGTTCCTTCTTTTTGACGTAGGGTTCGTACAGGGTGAACCAGTTCTTCTCCAGAGTTCTCTTTCCCTTGGCCAGGAACTTCTCACCGGAGAGGTCGAACGTCAGCTTCACGGACTCGCGAACCGCAGGCTCGCCGAAGACCGCAAAATACCTTTTTACAATCAAATCGTACAGCTTTTTCTCGTCCTTTGATATTTTTTTCGGCTTCGAGCCGGTGGGGTGAATTGCGGGGTGTGCTTTATCATCCTTCTTCCCCTGTTTCGGAGTTATCTTCTTCTTGCTTAAGACTTTCCCCGCAAGTTCTTTGTACTTGCTCTGGTTTTTCAGCTTCTCCAGTATCTTCTGGTAGCCTATCTTTGGTGGTAGTTTCTGGCTGGATGACCTCGGGTAGGATATAAGTCCGGACTCATAGAGAGACTGTGCAACGTCCAGGGTCTTGGAAGGGTTAAACTTGAAGGCGGAATAGGCCTCTCTCTGTAGGGTTGAGAGGTCGAAGGGCACAGGAGGTTTATGATTATACTTGTTCTTCTTGACCTCTTCGACCGTGGCGCCGTCTCTCTCGGCCGTTTCCTTACTCTCCTTTGCTTCCTCTTCCTTCCAGAACTTGTCCTTCTCGTGGTTAGCCCTCACCTTTTCCTTATCCGACTTCAGAAGTGCCTCCAGAACCCAGTAGTCCTCGGGCTCGAACTTCTGTATCTCTCTTTCTCTCTCCGCCAGAATCTTCAGCGCCGGTCCCTGAACCCTACCTGTCGAAAGAACATGGAAGGTGTTTGTATTGTTCTTTACGGAGAGTGTAAGTGCACGCGACAGGTTGATGCCCCAGAGCCAATCAAGGACGTGCCTGGCAAGACCGGACTCGACCATCCCGCGATCAAGTTCCTCGGACATATCCTCGTAGGCCTCCTGCAGGTCCGAGGTCGTCAGTGTGGAGAACTTCATTCTCGCCGCGTCCTCGGTGCCGACTATGAACTTGAGTATGTTGAACCCAATCACCGCGCCCTCTTGATCGTAGTCACAGGCATTGACGAACTTATCTGCTTTGTTCGCTAGGCGTTTCAGGTTGGAGTGGTAGTTCTTCATCCAGTTGGATTTGTCCCGGACTTCATGGGTAGGTTTCCATTCCGTTTCGAAGACAGGGTAATCCCAACCCTTTCCTTCCTGTTCGAGTGTGAAGAGATGCCCTACTGCAGGGACCACATACGTTTTTTCATCGCCAACTGTCGTCTCATACCATACTGCCTTTCCCTTGTTCTTCTTTGAAACATTGTCGTCTGCAAGGGCGTAGGCGATTCGTCCAGCAGCATTTGGTTTCTCTGCAATTATTAACTGTGTCATTCGTTAGAAGTTTGGAAGGAAGTTTTTTAAAGTTAACAGTACACCCTGAATCAGAAACAAGTCCTATCCGTGAGCCTTACCTTTGTGTATATTCATACCTCTCTCACTATCGAACTCCTTACCACATTCGTCACATTTAAAGGTGTCACTGTCCTCCTCATCTGAATCGATGCTCTCAGGTTCCGGGGTCTTTTCGGGTTTGAGGTTTTCTTTTATCTCGCCTGGCTTCAGATCCTTTTCCTCGAGAAGTTCGTGGATGTCCCTCATGAAGCTCTTGACAAAGTCCGTCGCAACGTTTATCGCGTGCTCGCTTATTTCCTCTATTTCTTTTTCATTTAGCTTCTTCTTCATCTCCAGAACCTTGGCAAAGGTCTTCTCATACCTGGGATCTATCATCTCCTCTTCGATAAGGTTTTCCTTGAAGGCCTTCGGCAAATCCTTGGGATCCTCCGGTAGTTTGTCAAGAGCCTTAAGTGCCGCAACGGAGGTCTTAACCATTGACTCGTAGTTCGACTGTATCTTTCTGGCCTTTCTATTCAGTTCTATCTTCTTCATGAGCTTCTGCATCTCGCCCACAAACTCCTTGGCTATCTCTATGTACTCATCGACCTTTTCACCTTCCATGCCGTCCAGGTCGTTGTGCTCGACCTCTTTGTAAACAGAATATACCTCTTCATAGTCTTCGACATACTTTTCATCGAGCAGATCTCTGTTAACAAGTTTTTCTCTGGCAATCTTGGAAAGCTGTTTTGGGGCAGGAACCTCCTCACCCATGTAGACTATCACGGCCTGAAGCGAATTGGTCATTGCATGATAAACGTCCTTGGCAACTATGAGCATCTTCATTCTCTCTGCGCGGTTTATCCTCTTAGGAACCTTGGACATCCTCTTTTCGGCGGACTTCCTCGTCGCCGGAAGTTTACCCATCTTGTAGAGCCTTTGAATGGGTCCGAAGAAACCGTCATCGTATATGGCAACTGCGTCCTGCGTCCAGGAGTGCGCCACAGGACTCCCTCTCCTCATCATGTCCCAGTACTCAGTTATCGTCCAGGGCGGCTGCACGTGGAGAATATCACTTCCGGATTTCGTCTTACCACAACCTTCGGCCACCTCTTTCAGATCCTTCTCTATCTTCTCCTTCCTTTCTTTGTTCATATCTTTTCTTGTGTCGTCTATAAAGACTGTAATATCCATATCGGACTCAGAAGAGAACTCCTCTCTCGTAACAGAACCAGTACCGATTATAGCATTGATATATTCACCATACATATCGAGAGCTTCTTCCTTGAACTTCTTTGCAGCATCCATCCTTCTTTGCTTCTGAAAATCCTTTATTTTTCTCTTCGTGGATCTAAAATCTCTTGTTTTTCCAGCAAAAGTTTCTTCGGGCTTTAAACCTTCATCAGACTTCCTATCTTCATTTTCTGAGCTCATGTATTACACCATTAACCACTTAACAGTTACAACTACTATTATTTAAAAGTTTCCCTACTGATGCTCCTCCTTCTTCCAACCGTCTCCTCCCAACCTTGGCTCGGCCTCGGTTGCATACTTACCCAAGAAGGTATCTTGCATTTCAGGAGACTCTATCAGCCCTTTGATAGGTTCAAAGGTATTGGTCCTAACGATGGCTCTATCCCTTTCGAACTCCTTATCATCATAACCGTAGAAGCTTTCTGGAAGCTCACTCGGCGGAACTTCATCTTCAAGGTACATAGCCATCTCCTTGGTTATAGGAATTGACTCTTTAAACGCTTCGTCGCCCTGGCCCTGGCCTCCACCCCCACCTCCACCTCTCTCGAAGGTAAGATATCCAGACTCAAAACCTCTTATCCTAAGTTCCCAAAGCATCTCGTAAAGATGTAGCTCTCCCTTCTGAAGTGGATAGTGTTCGTGCCCAGGCGATGGCCTGCTGGAAAGATGTACCAGATATGTCTCCTCTCCAAGGTCACCTGGAGCTTTCTCGAGGATATCCTTGGGGTTGAGTCCCTGGGTAGCTATATGTTCAAAGTCAAAGCAAAGTTTGATCTGTGGATGGTCTATGGCCTTGATGACATGATATATATGTGTCGGATCCACCAAACGATAGTATCCAAGAAATTCGGTTTCCCTTGCATCAGGCGTCTCGAGAGTCACGACCACATCCGTAGCCTCCAGGACTTCTTCCCAATTTTTGACATGACCCTCTATATACCTGCCTGCAACTGCATCCACAAGAAGATCCATACTCTTTTCCTCTTCGAGGTCCTTTGGGCTTTTACCATCGCATATTTTCTTCCATATAGAATGCCCTCTTTCGTACATCCACCAACCTATCAGCTGGTAGGTTCTGAACTCGTTAAAAATTCTCTCGAGATCTATATCTCCTTCATCGATTACGTCCCTAAGAGCATCCTTCTCAACCTTAAGTTTAAAGTCTTTGTCCATTTCCCTGTAATGCTTTAAGATCAACTGTCTGCTGCCTCTAAGTTCTTCCAAAATCAATTCTCTTGCATACTCTCTAGTCAGTTTTTCAGGGTCTATGTTATACCGTACCTCGAGTTCCCTCATCTTCCTAGAAATTTCATCTTCATCAACAAGCTCTTCAAGATAATCCTCATTGGCAGAAACAACCTCAGCTATTCTATCGCCTTGAGGAACACCGACCTTCTTCCTCAAATCCTTGACAATCCATTCAAAGGTCTTTGAATCAAAATGATTGTCCTTGAGTTCTTCAAGGAAATCGACGATAGGATATCCATCGGGATGAAGCATTACCTCATATCTGACGGCTCTCATTCTACCAAGCGATGGGCTTGGGAACAGGGAAGTATGAACGTTTACGTAGTCGGCACCTATCTTATCCGCTTTCTGTATAAACCCCTTCATATATTCATCTACACGCTTGTAGCTCTTCTTCTCGGCCATTGCTGTTCTGAGCTGAAGTGAAGCATGGATATTAACCTTGACGTCCTCCTGTTCATGAAAAGTCTGTATCTCACTGACAGCATGGGGAGTTAGTGATTCGGGATGGTTTAAAGTAACCTCTATCGATGGAACTCCTTTCTGTGAGACAGAAGAAACGTATTCAAGAACCCTCTGCCGCATTTGCTCCGGCCACCCACTGGTCTGCACAACATATCCCTCTGGCTCTAACTTCCTCTTCTCCTCTGAAATACCGAAAAACTTTTTGACAGAGTTTATCATAGTTAATCTACTTCCTTAGCTTCCAGATTCTGATTCCATCACCGAGTTCCTTTATCCTTTCATAGAGTATATCCACTTCTTCCTCTATGACATCCTTTAGTACTTTCTCGTGTGTGGGATGAGCCTCCCTCTCCCCTGGAATTCTCAGAAGCTTCTTACCCAGGCCCTTTACCTTACCGGTTACGCCCTCGGAAATTTCCTCTTCCTCCTCAAAGTCAACTATATCACCGCTCATCCCGTCTATGGACTTCAGTAGCTTCTCCTCCTTTTTCCTCAGCTCCTCCAACTTTTCTTCCATATCCTTACGGTGTTCAAGCGAGGGTTTTATCTTTATTTTTATTGCCTCCGCACTATCCCCTGAAACGACCTTGGTTTTCTTCCTGACCTCTATTTTCATAAAACTATAGAATTCATAACCCTCTTGATCAGGTGGCATACCCTCTTCAAACTCGGGCGGTACTTCCTCATGTTCTGCATAGAGAGACTCCGTACTCAGTTCTTTCCAGGCATATAGATCAACACCGGCAACCGAGGCAGGATACCTTTCTATTATCCTCGGATCATCTAAGCCCTTGTACTCCTCGGGATCAGCCAGCCTTATCCTCTTCAGTGCCTTTGCATAGGGTTTGAGGGCCTTTTTGTAACCCTCGAGGCTGTTCTCACGGCTCCTTATCTCGCTCTCTATCATACTTTTCCTGTTCTTTATCTCACTCACAAACCTGTTTAACCAGTCCTGGAAAAGCTTCCATTTCTTCTTGAGGATCTGTCTCTCACCCTTGGAAACACCCAGTTCTTCTATGTCTTCCTCACTTTCCACCTTGTAAAAGTCAACAACTATAGAGGGTAGTCTGCCACTGTTTGCAAGCTCAAGGAGACTCATAGTCGTATTTCTATCTACTAAATCCACGAAGTCACTCTTTAGAACGTCGAGATCGCCTTCCTCCTCATGATCTATTATTCTATCCAACTTCCTCTTGTCGTGTCTTAGCATCTCCAGCTCCTTCCTGGTCTCGGATATGTTATTTAGGATGCGTCCCACCTGCTGCTCCACATTCTGTTTTCTCTGCACCACGTCATCGTAGAAATCCGACCTCGGGTTCACCTCCAGCCAGTCCTCGACTTTCCTTACTTCGTAACCCATTTCGTCCTCCAGTACATCTATCATTCCGAAGTATATACCAGAAGGGAAACCAGGACTTCCGCCAAAGGTCAGTTCTCTTTTCCTGGGCATAGATAACATTCCCCGGGCCTAATGTATCAGGAAAGGCCCGACACTAATAAATACCTTCCTATAATATTAAAATTATGGTACTAGAAAAGCTTAAGAAGCTAAACCCCTTTGGAAAGAAAAAGGAAAGAGATGTAAGCCAAGTTTCCAGCTTCGACGAAGACACGAAACCCGAGAGATCTCCTCTGTCTGAGCGAAGGGACAACAGAGACCTGGACCTTCCTTCTGAAAGAAACATAGGAAATAAACCTGAAAATTCTGGACTGGGAAGTCCGAGAAGAGGGAGAAGCCAGGGTCCGAGAACCCCGGAAAGGAGAAGACAGCCGGCAGAAGATCCAGGAAGAAACAGTAGACCGGGAGACGGTAACTTCAGAAATGAAAGAGAAAGGCCGAGACAAAACAGAGAACCAAGAAATACAACAACGGATAGAAGGTCAGACAGCCCTCGGGAAACAAAGGAAATGCTACAGGAGATACTCAGGAAGCTGGACGATATAGACAGAAAACTCGAGTACCGAAGAAGATGACTCCGTGCCCATCAGAGGGCCAGGACCCGTCAAGACGAATCTACGTAGTAGTAGTTCCCACTTTCCTTCTGCTCGCGATCCTTAACAGAATCAGGCTTGTTTGCTCTAGGTCTTCCGGTCTGAGGGTCCCTGCGGAATGTAACACCGACATCCTCTAAAAAAATGTTGAAAGAAGGCTCTAGACCACCCGGCTTCAGCGCTTTACCTTTTACACCAGGCTCCCCGAGGAAGACCATTCCCCTTTCAGACAGGTAATCGAGGAACAGAATATCGTGGTCTATCACCATACACGAAGCTTCGTTGCGTGAAGTTACGGACTGTATAAGCTTTGCTACCGCCAGTCTCTGATCCACGTCTAGATATGCAGAGGGCTCGTCCATAAGGTATACGTCAGCTTCCCTTGACAAACAAACTGCTACTGCCAGTCTCTGTCTTTCACCACCGGAGAGGTTGGAAACTCTATTCTCGAGGAGATGTTCAAGCTGAAGCGGCCTAATTATCTGATTCTTGAACTCGTTAGAATATGGATTGTCCACAACCCTGGATAGAAAATCTATTACTCTTCCGCTGCCTCCTGTCTTTATTTTTTGAGGCTTGTATGAAATATCAATCTTTTCCTCCGGCCCGCCTTCATCTGCCTCTATCTCTCCTGCTAAGATCTTGGCGAAGGTGCTTTTACCGAGTGCATTGGCACCGAAGATACCAAGTTGTTCCTCCTTTGCGAGTTCTCCCTCCTCCACAGTCAGTTCAAAGTCACCGAGCTTCTTCTCGGTTTTTGGAAACTCCAGTAAAGAAATCCTTTCCTTCTCCTTGGCCGGCGCCATTATTCCAAACTTGACAGGTTCTTCCCTGAAACGGACGTTGTCCTCTCTTATATAACCCTCGAGGTATGCGTTTATACCCTTTCTGGTTGAATACGGCTTCGAAACGATACCGTAAGCTCCTGGCTCACCGTAAAATACGTGAATTGTATCAGCCAGATAATCCAGAGTCGCCAGGTCGTGGTCGACAACCATTACCGTCCTGTCCTCCGCAAGATCCTGGATAAGCTTACCCATCTGCAGCCTCTGGTAAACATCCAGATACGACGAGGGTTCATCAAAGTAATAGATATCCGAATCCTTGCATATCGTCACAGCTATAGCAACCCTCTGAAGCTCTCCACCCGAGAGATCTTCCAGTTTCCTGTCAACAATATTGTCTATACTGAGCTTTTTGAGAACGTGGTTGAGAACTCCCCTCTCATCTACTTTCTCAAGGAAGTCATCTACTTCGCCTTGATACATGGCAGGTATCTTCTCTACTCTCTGGGGCTTGTATACGGTATCCTTTCCTTCTCTCAGGTCACGAAAGTAGTTCTGAAGCTGAGTGCCCCGGAACAGTTTTGATATCTCCTCCAGAGAAGCAGTCTCGTCCACCCTGCCCAGGTTCGGTTCTATCTCGCCTGAAAGTATATTCAAGGCCGTGGATTTTCCCAGGCCATTGCCCCCAAGGAGCCCTACCACACCACCCGGTTCTGGAACAGGAAGCCTGTAAAGCACGAAAGCGTTCTTACCGAAGCGATGAACCGGGTCCTCATCCAGTTCCTCAGGTGTATTTACTATCTTTATGGCGTCGAAAGGACATTTTGTAACACAGATTCCACATCCTATACACATCTCTTCGTATATCTCTGCTTTCTTACCTTTCTTTATGCATTCTTCGCCCTTACGGTTGACTGGACATGCCTTGAAACACTCCCAGTCGCACTTCTCGGGATTACATTTCTCTGGATCTACAATAGCGATACGCATTCTATCCACCTTTAATAGGATCTCTAAAAATAAAAGGCTGCCCCTTGTCTAATTAAGATTCCGACCTTCGTTTACTTTGGTCTCACAAAGGACCGATCAAAGTGGGCAGAAACCTGCTTACAATCCCCGCTACAAACCATATCACAACTGCTGTGATAAACGCCCTGAACCAGCCCATACCGTAAAAGTGACGTATGGCAAATAACCAGGCAATTCCTGCAACTATAGATGACAGAAAATCAATCGGTACGATAGGTGCCAGTGCATATATTACGGAACCCGTAAAGGCCGTCATGATGGCAGTTCCGATTCCTCTGGACCTCCCAAGAACCATAGTCACTAAGTAGATTATGATACCGGATACTACAAGGCTAACTAGAAAACTTGTCATAGACGTGACGTAAACCATCAAAACACCATATAAGTACTTGTTTTCAAGATTTAAAACAATAAACCAAACTGTGGATAAAGGAAAAGAAAAGACAAGGGGGTATCAGATATTTCACCGATCCCCGGCCAGTGGATTATAATTTGGGTTCGTAAGTACCTTCAGGGAAGCATGCTTCATTTGTCATGCCAAAAACCTCAGGGTCCTCTGGCCCGACTTCGTACGACCTTCTAACTGAATCAATCTGGTCTTTTTGTTCCATGTTATAGCACCAGTTACTATATTAGTATCCCTTATTTATAAAGTTTACTATTAAACAGTGACAAATACTCAGAGGAGACAAAAAACTCTCAGAATGTACACAGAGGGGCGTCCAAGGATCGGATTAGAGACCTTATTAAACTATTGAAATTCTTCTTTTAAAAAGCTTATTTAAATGAAAGCTTGGCCTTCTCTCCGGTAACTCTCTCAACCACCTCGGCAAACTCATCTTCTTTCAACATGATTCTACTGCTGTCGTCCGAGTCCACGACTACCTTGTAGTAGTCTTCACCAGGCGAAAAAACTCTGTTGATACCATATATCTTGACGTCGGGTAGGAGATTCTTTGAGAACTTCTTCAGGTTGTCACTTACCTCTACCACTCTGATAGCACCATCCACTTCGCTCGCAAGTTTCTTGACTATTTCCCCACCTTTACCTACTACCTTGCCGACGTCGTCCTCGGAAGCAACTATAACTATGACATCTTCACCTACGTATATTTCGCTTATCTCGATGTCTTCAAGATACGGGTATTCATCTACAAGAGAATAAAGGTATCTGGAAAGTTCCACTGCTTCTTCTGATATCTCTCCCTCTTCCAACCTCTTGGAACATCCTTCACACAACATGTCGTTTTTCAAACATACTTCACATACTGCAGCTTTCATGGTATCACCTACCCTGAGAATCCCTGTAGGTATTGAGAACCCATATTTATTAAAGTTTAAATCGAACAGGGTCCATGGAATTCTTCAACCACTAAATTCTATACCTCCCGTTTTATATACTTAACCTCGGAAAGTTAAAACATGCAGGTCGGACTCGTAGGCGCGCCGAATACAGGAAAGTCGACCTTCATGAAGGCATGCACTCTCGCAGACATAGAGATAAACAACTATCCATTCACTACGATAGAAGCCAACAGAGGCGTGGGATACGTAACCACAGACTGCCCGTGTAAAGAGCTCGAAGTTTCTTGTGACCCGAACGGGAGATGCGTAGATGGAACAAGGTTTGTCCCTGTTAAGATGTTGGATGTAGCAGGACTGGTTCCCGATGCACATCAAGGCCGCGGCCTGGGAAACCAGTTTCTGGACGATCTGCGTGAAGCCGATGTGCTGATACATGTCCTGGACATCTCAGGAAGAACGGATGCAGAGGGTGAACCAACGGAAGGATACGACCCGTACGGAAACATAGAGTTCCTCGAGAGAGAGTTGGATTTCTGGTACGAGGATATCTTCAAAAGAGAATGGAAGAAGTTCTCATCGAGCATAGAACTGGAGAGCAAGGATTTCGAGGAACAGCTTCTTGAAAGGTTCTCGGGACTGAAGATAAGCAGAGAAGACATACGGAAGGTCGTAAAGGAGACGAAACTCGATACCGACATTCCCGGGAAATGGAGTGAAGAAGATATAAGAAAGTTCGCCACCGAGCTCAGGAAAAGGACAAAACCGATGATAATAGCTGCCAATAAGATAGATCTACCTGGAGCCGAGGAAAACCTTGAGAGGTTACAGAAAAGAACGGATGTAGATATAGTACCCTGTTGCGCCGAGGCGGAGCTCGCACTGCGCAATGCCTCAAAACAGGGTAAGGTGAACTACACGCCTGGCCAGAGTAAATTTGATATAGTCGGTGGGAAAGATCTAGAAGACAAAGAAAAGAAGGCACTTGATTTCGTTAAAGGAATACTAGACAGGCACGGATCAACCGGTGTACAGGAGGCCGTGAACAGATCGGTCTTCGATCTGCTCGATATGATCGTTGTGTATCCTGTAGAAGACGAAAACAGATACACTGATAAAAGTGGAAACATTCTTCCAGATGCCATCCTACTTGAGAAAGGTTCGACAGCAGAAGACCTGGCTTATAAGGTCCACAGTGACATAGGAGAGGACTTCATAGGTGCGATAGACACTAGATCAGGAAGAAAAATAGGCGCAAATCACACTCTCAAAAATGGCGACATAGTAAAAATACTGACGGAAAAATAAAAAGCGGAGGGAGTTTCACTACTCCTTTTCCTCTTCTTCGTCATCGCTTTCTATGTCGAAATCTTCCTCGATTTCAGGAACTTCTGGCGCTTTCATCTCCTCGGCCTCTATCCATACCACTAGAATTCCAACCACTATCAAAAAGGGTGGAATCATACCCATAACCACTGTAGTGAAAGGTGCCCACCAGTCAAGCATCCCCGTAATTCCTCCTTCGGGTTTCACTTCGGAAACAATGCCTGCAGGAAGTAAGAGCCAGAGACCAATCAGGATTACGATAACGCCCAGTACAAGTTTTGCGGCAGCGCTCATTTAATCACCCCACACTAAGAAGTGTACCCCTAGTTTAAAAAATTTGTTATTTTAAAGAATATATTACAGACTCTACTCAACTACTTCGGTCTTCCTGAATTCTATCTCCCTCAGAGGATAGATCCTGTCGGCTTCGGTTTTTACCTTTTTCTGTAATCTGTCCATGAAGATATCCTTGACAAAGTCCTCGATATCCTTTTCAGAGGCCTCTTTCTTGAGGACCTCGCTAACCTTCTTACGGATGGAAGTCTGTGTCGAGGCACCGACGGGCTTTATAGTCGCACAGACAGTCTTAACCCTCATCTCGACACCGTCCTTTGTTTCAACCCTGGTTATCTCATCGACCCTTTTACTTCTTTTCCGTACTATCCTTGTCAGGTAATCCCGAGAGGAATCGTGACCTATAAACTTGGTCTTACAGGTCTTGCCATCAACCTCATCCACTCTCATCTTTACCTTGAAGTAGTACTTCTTTGAACTGCTGTGCAGGTCGGTTGCCCCTGCCTCAACGGTCCTGTCTTTGACAGCTTCTTCTGTGGAGGCAGGAATCTCTCCCATGGTACCTCCACCAAACATCTCGGGTGCCTTCAGAGTGTACCACTCTTTTCCCCTTAACTGGCCATCCTTTGCCATAGTTTCCCCTCATACTTTGGGGCTAACATTTAAAAAGATTTTCTCAATCTGCCGACTGTATCTCTTCCTCTAATAAAACTAGAAAATCATCGGCATCATCTTCCAAGACGTAACCTCCACCGGCTTTGTCGTGACCTCCACCGTCGATTTCCATCTCCTCGGATATCTGATCGACGATCTCTCCCACGTTGAACTCCACGTCATCGGGGACCCTGATAGAGATCTTCACCCTGTCGTTCTCGGATTCGGTAAGGCCCACCAAGACCCTGTCCTCAGAGACATCAGACTGGAGTATGGAGCATATCGTACCTATAAAGTTCTCAGGTATCTTCCCTCTACCATCCATAATATTAAATCCGTTCCTCTTTTTAACCATATCGTCTTTGTTCCTTACTGTACGAATGAGTTTACCCAGAGTCCTCTTGTAGCCTTTGACTATACCCTCCATCTCCGTCATCGCACCTTCGTCTCCAAGACAAGCCATAACACCCACACAACCCTGTTCCATCCTCCCACAGGCGTTAAAGGTCGTCGACAGTTCTCTTGCGTCCCTGAACTTCCCATCGAAACATGAGAGTGTATAAGTATTACCGAAGACCTCCTCTGGTTCGTCCACGCCGTTTCTCACCCTCTTCTTTATCATAGCCGATGCAAGTTCCTTCTTCTCGTTTTCGTCGAGGTCAACAAGTTTCTTCCACGACCCATCACCGTTTTTGAGGTCTATATCCAGGCTCGATAAAAACTGCACTGCTCCAGATTCGCTTTCTGAAACCCCTGGGATATAGGGTTTTGTAGTGTACTGAAGTGCCTTATGAACTGGTCTGGAAAGCCTGCCGAAAAGACGCAATCCTTCATCCTTTTCAAGAACTCCGAGCTTCTCTGCCTCCTCCATTATCTGCTCGTTTATACCCTTCATCCTCCAGTTTTCTTCCTGTATATCACCTATAGCTCCAACAACTGCAAGAGCAGAAAGATCCGTATTCTCTTTGTCGAGCTCTCTGGCAAAAAGATATGTAACTCCTGCACCCGAAAGTGTGTCTTCCTCGAGACCGGCGAGATGAGGATTTACATGTGTTCCCTTCCCAAGCTCGCCTGATATATGATGATGATCCAGAACTATGATGTTCTCGGCCTCCAGTTCGTTGACAGAGGGAAGATGACCGGAACCGAGATCCGTGAAAATTATATTTTCCTCGCCCTCTTCCTTGAGTTTTTCTATAAGCTCGGGCCTTATCTGGTTTACTATGGAGAGATGCACCTTCTTATCCTCATGAAGACATGCAGCAAGAATTATAGAGGCAGAAGAGATTCCGTCGGCATCGTAATGTGATACTATCCTTACCTTATCCATATCATTGAACTTCTCGACAGCTTTTCCTAGCAAGTCATCAAGCTCTTCTGGAATATCCATTTTAACACTGTAAAAATTTCGAAACTAACCTGGAAAGACAAACGAACCTTGAAAGAAAAACTACTTCCTTTTGTGAAACTCCTTCTCCGTTTCGTGCTTCCAGTCCTGTGGAATCTTACCTTCTCTCTTGTAATATTTCGCTAGCCTTCTTATCTTGGACTCCGTCTGTTCCAGACCGTGGACAGCGGAAGAATCTCTAGGCTGCTCTTCGAGGTGGTCCCTTATCTTCTCTGACTTCTCGACCAGTTTCCTCAGGTCCTCGGGAATCCCGTCCCTGAGATCGTTCTCCTTAAGAACCTCCGTTATCTTCATATCGAAGTACTTGACAGAAGGTATGCCGTACTGGTCTCTTAGGACTTCTCCTATATCGGAGGGCTCCTTCCCTTGCTCGGCAAGCTCCACGATCTTCTCTTCTATCTCCTCGGGGCTCATGTCGACCCATTGAGGAGGCTTCTCTCTGGGTGGCTTCTTCGAGCCCGAACTGCCGTGTTTCCTTGAATACATTCGTGCCATTTATCATCACACTTTATAGAATCCTTACTAGTTCAGACAAGATATATAAAACTATTCCCACCAGAGCGAGAAACGAACCAACTATAGCGACCAGAACTGGCAGTCCAGGATAAACAGTACCGATTCCAAGGCCAACTACAACCATCACTGCCGCCAGGATTATGATACAGTAGGAAAGGTTCTCCATAAGCTTCCTTCTACTGTCGCCCTTAAGCCAGTCCATAAACTCTCCGAAATCCATACGCTTACCTGTTAACCGGAGTTTTATAAAGTTAAGATATGGCCTTAAAATCGTCCTTAGATTTATAGAAAAATACCATCGTTTCTCCTTCGACATTGTAGTTCCTTACCTTGCCTGCTTTCTCAAAGCCGTTTTTCTGATAAAACTCCTGAGCTCTTTCATTGTCATGCATTGTAGCTACTCTGATCCCATCTAAATCCTTCTTTTTGCAGTAGTCCTCGGCAAACTCAATAAGCCTAGATCCAACTCCTTCACCCCTAGAATCTTCATCTACCCAAAGATTATAGATCTTTAGGGTCAGGTACGGGACAGCAAGAATTATAATTCCCTTTACATCTTCTTCTACGTAAAGAAACTTCTTGTAATGAGGATCGTCGAGCTTCGAGAAGGTCGGCTCCAAGTACTCCGCGTCCTTGTAAAGGTCTTTCACTGACTCTTTGTCTTCAGGTTCATACTCTCTGATGTTTGGAAAGCTATTCATTTTCCATACCCCGTAAAATGTTTTCCTCTTCGATAATTTCCAGGAGTTCTTCGCGAAGACCTTGGAATATTTTCACTTTTTCCCTCACTTCCTCCTCGCTATTCCCCATCCTTGCTATCTGTTGAAGTTTCTCCCAACAATCTTCAGGTTTACGTTCAAGTCTCTCTATCGTAAACGCGGCGTTTTTAGGACCTCCGTAGTACTCTCCGTTAACCGTATACAAGGCTAGAAGATAGCTCTCAAGAGCTCTGTTGAATATTTTGGAGGCTTGGAAGTAGTTATCCCTGGACAAGGCCGCCTCTAAACTCCATCTAGGCCACTCCTTATCCAGATTAATTTTCTCAAGACCGTAGAGAAAATATTTAACCAAGGAAGGATCTGATTCCGGAACCCTCTCTTTTAGTTCGCTTAGTTTGTCCTTTGGATCATAGATTACTCTAGAATAGTACAGGAATTTAATGACATCTTCTATTTCATCCTTGGGAAGCTCTCCTTTTTCATTTAATTTACTGACCAGACTTTCCAAGTATTCCATCTCCACATAATCAACTCCCATGTGATCATCATCTACTTCAATATAGTCTGTATCTTCAAGATACCTCTCCGGAACGTCAAAATCTTCGTTAATTTTGTCTACAACCTCACGGAGAACTTCTTCGCGAGACTCAACAAGAGGAACTTCACTGCATGTGGCGACCAAATCTATATCCGAGTATTCGTCCAATTCGCCGTATACGTAAGAGCCATGAACAGCAATGCTCTCTACGCCTTCCAGTTTTTTGATTCTCTCAAGGACATCCAATCCGAAAGGTAATTTCACCATTTCGCTCATCTTAAATAGAATGTTTGGACTTGAAAGTTTGTAAGTATTCATCGAGTTTCCCAAAGAACCTCTCCCTGTCCATTTCTCCTGTCTTCCTGAAGTTTAAGCAGATCTGTGCAAGCTCCTCTGCATGTTCCGGTGCCCTTTTCACAATCTTCTCAAAGTCCTGGGTGAAGTCCTTTCCCTGGAGTTGTTCCTCGGCTCCCATGAGACGTAGGACGTTCTTGACATAATCCTCAAAGGGCATAGGAAGCTCTTCCTCCTCTGCCTTCTCTCGCTTCTCTCGAAGAGTCTTAACATAGAACTGAGCCTCCTCCTTTGGACTAGCCGCTTCAACATCGAAGTCTTCCAAGCTGTACTTTTTACCCTTTAGATGCTCCCAGTTAGGAAAGGGCTTGATAACGACAGACATAGGAACGTAGTTCGTAATAATTCCCCTCTGCCCTCCTCCATTTAGCTCTTTCAGACTCAGACCTCGGAACCTGATCACTTCACCGTACTTCTCGCTGAGCTCCTTGTTCAGACTTCTTTCCTCATCAAAGTTATACTCCTCGTCAACTATTCCAAAGAAGTCGAAGTCCGAATGCATTTCCTCGGCATCTACGGCCCTGCTCCCTGCGAGGTAGAGAGCTTCTATATTTCCCTCAAGTCTGCTCCAGATATCCTCCGCGATCTCCTGAATCTCTGCCATTGGTTAACTAATTGCTCTGAGTATTTTTAAGAACAGTCTCGTCCCAAAAAGATATATAAATCTTTGCCA
>SL_8KL_010_SEDDRAFT_10000220_pt1 | contig 48560 bp, 37 predicted proteins | sample SodLakKL_010_SED_4_FD_11160 | JGI IMG/M metagenome (IMG submission 11160)
ACTGCTGCCTCCCGTAGGAGTCTGGGCCGTGTCTCAGTCCCAGTGTGGCTGATCGTCCTCTCAGACCAGCTACGGATTGTCGCCCTGGTAGGCCTTTACCCTACCAGCTAGCTAATCCGACGCGAACCCCTCTTAGGGTAATGGTTCTAAGCCCATCTTTCATTAAATCCAGATTCCTGGACTTAACTTATGCGGTATTAGCCCAACTTTCGTCAGGTTATCCCACTCCCTAAGGCAGATTGTTCACGCGTTACTCACCCGTCCGCCACTGACTGTGATCCCCTAAGTCCCCGAAGGGCCTTAGGGGGCAGTCCGTTCGACTTGCATGTGTTAGGCACGCCGCCAGCGTTCGTCCTGAGCCAGGATCAAACTCTCCTTCAATATCTCAAAATCTCTCGCTAACGCTTAAATTATATTCCGCCTGCTTTTCTCTCTTCATACTATCCACTTTTCAAAGTTCTCTCGTTGATTGAATCTCGTTAATCTTGTAAATTAGATTGGCTTGATTATGGTATTTCTAACAGTAAAGTTTGCTGTAAAATTTAATCTGTATTGTTGTGTGCGACTCTTTAATAATATCAACAAAAGACAGGTCTGTCAAGGGTGATTTTGCTTTTTTTCTTTAAAATTTCTTTGCCAGGTTAAATACAAGTTATTGTTGTAATTTAATTTAACCTTCTCTCATTCAGCGATGAATTTCAGATTGACTTTTCTGGTTCTGGGACCATCAAACTCACAGAAAAATATGCCCTGCCAGGTTCCTAAAGAAAGTTTATTATTTTCCACCAGTACCGTTTGGTCACAGCCAAATAAGGAAGATTTAATGTGAGCTGGTGAGTTTCCTTCTAAATGTTGATAATCCCCCTGGAAGGGAATGGTTTTATTTATCCGGGTTAAAATATCCCGGGGGACAGTTTTATCAGCGCTTTCATTAATGGTCACAGCTGCAGTAGTGTGGGGAATCATGATCACCAAAATTCCCGATTCCCAACCTTCTCTGGTAATAACACTGGATATCTTGCTGGTAATATCAATTAACTCACATTTATCATTGGTTTGGATATTAAAACTTTGCATTGAAAAACCTCCTGCCAAGATTTTAATCCAATTAAATTGCGATCAGACTCCTGTTATTTTTCCGGACGCATGGTGGGAAATAAGATGACATCTTTGATCGAGCTTGCATCGGTCAATAACATTACCAGACGGTCAATCCCAATCCCCAGCCCACCTGTAGGAGGCATACCATATTCTAGAGCGCGAATATAATCTTCATCCATCATATGAGCTTCCTCATCACCAGTTTCTCGTTTGGAAACCTGAGCGGCAAATCTTTTTTCCTGCTCAATGGGGTTATTGAGCTCAGTAAAGGCGTTACCCATTTCGCGAGCACAGATAAAGGGTTCAAAACGATAGGTGAGCCTATCATCGTCATCTTTTCTTTTAGCCAGAGGAGAAACTTCAATAGGATAGTCTTTAATAAAGACAGGCTGAATCAGTTTCTCTTCAACTTTATCTTCAAAAACCTGGTTTAAGACCTCACCCCAGCTAGCAGAGTCCTCTATTTCCAGGCCAAGTTCTGTTGCTGCCTCTCGGGCTTTATCGTCCTCTTCGATTGCAGAAAAATCTATCCCTGTATACTCCTCAACGGCCTCTAGCATCGTCATTCGCCGCCAGGGAGTTGTCAGATCAATCTCCTGCCCCTCATATTCAACGGTTGTGGAGCCCAATACCTTTTGGGCCACGGAAGCAATCATATTTTCAGTTAACTCCATCATATCATTATAATCAGCATTGGCCTGATAAAGTTCCATCATCGTAAATTCAGGATTATGCTTATAAGACATGCCTTCATTACGGAAATTACGATTGATTTCAAAAACTTTTTCTAGACCACCAACAATTAACCTCTTCAAATAAAGTTCTGGCGCAATACGAAGATAGAGGTCAATATCTAGAGCATTGTGGTGAGTTATAAAGGGGCGGGCACTAGCTCCTCCAGCAATTGGATGCATCATAGGGGTTTCAACTTCCAGAAAACCCTGCTCTTCCAGATAGTTGCGGATCTCTTTAATTATCTCACTGCGTTTAATAAAAGTCTCCTTAACCTCAGGATTAACTATCAAATCAAGATATCGCTGCCGATACCTCAACTCCTTATCCTGTAAGCCATGGAATTTTTCAGGCAAGGGACGCAATGCTTTAGTCTGGAAGGTGAAATCAGTTACTTTAACAGAAACTTCGCCTCTATTTGTTTGAAAGACTTCTCCTTCGAGACCAATAATGTCTCCTATATCAAGATCTTGAAAAAACTCATACTGTTCTTCCCCTACCTCGTCCTGACGGAAGTAAAGCTGAATCTTGCCGCTAAGGTCCTGTAAGTCAGCAAAGCTGGCCCGGCCATGGCTGCGAACTGCCATTAATCTTCCTGATAGACTAACATTTTGGCCCGAAAACTCAGCAAAATTATCTTTAATCTCCTGAGCCTTATTTTCAGCTGGATACTTCTCACCAAAGGGATCAATTCCCTTTTCCATTAATTCCTGAAGATGCTGCCGTCTTTCTGCCTGTAATTTGTTTAGCTCTTCTAATTTGCTTTGTGAGTCATTATTTTCCTTATTTTCTGTTTCACTCATTATAGATAACTCCTCCAATGTTTATACTCTACTGATAATATTAGTCCTTTTTGATAGAAATAATTTCATATTCTGTCTTGCCCTCAGGTGTAGAAACTTCAATGCAATCACCAATAGTATGACCAATAATGGCCTTGCCAATGGGAGATTCATTGGAAATTTTACAATTTAAGGGGTCAGTTTCAGCACTGCCGACGATAGTATAGTTATATATTTCTCCAGTATCCAGGTCCTCTAATTCAACTTTAGTGCCAAGATTAACAGTGTGTTCATCTACTTCGTCTTTCTTAACTACCCGGGCTTTTGATAGCATATTCTCTAACTTTTTTATGCGACCTTCCACAAAGGCCTGTTCATTTTTGGCTTCATCATACTCAGAGTTTTCACTGATATCCCCAAAATCTCTAGCCACTTTGATTCTTTTGGCGACTTCACGGCGTTTAACTGTAGTTAAATGTTCTAGCTCTTCTTCTAACTTTTCATAACCTTCTTCTGTTAATAAAATTTCTTCTGTCATAGTTTAATACTCCTTTAAAAAATTTAGTCCTGTTTATTATATAATAAAAGAATATAAAAAAATTGGCAGCCTCAACGTTTGATAAGCTGATTCCAATTATTTTCAATTATAAATTATGGAAATAATAATGTCAAGATATCTGAGCTAAAAAGCAGGAAATAATTTTAATCCTCCAGATAGTTTTTATAGTTCAATAATAAATTGCGCATATCTTGCTGCTGCTCCATTTTGTTTATCCTGTTTCTGACTTTGCTGGCATGGGATAACCCTTTAATATACCAGGCTAAATGCTTGCGCATTAAGGGTATAGCTTTCTTTTCCCCATAAAATTCTATTGCTTTATCTAAATGTTTTAGGGCAATACTTATTTTATCACCTGCCCCCGGGGGAGTAAGTTTTTTGCCTTCCTCCAGGAAAACCCTGCTTTCTTTAACCAACCAGGGATTGCCTTGAATCCCACGGGCTAACATTATTCCAGCACAGGAAGTTTCAGCTAACATCTCCCGGGCATCTTCAGCCGAGAAAATATCACCATTGCCGATAACAGGAACTTCACAGGAGCTTGCTATCCTGGCAATTGCCTGCCAGTCGGCTTCTCCACTGTAAAATTGTTTTCTGGTCCGGCCATGAATAGCTACTGCGCTGGCTCCTGCTTCAACTGCCGCTTCAGTTATCTCATCGGCGGTGATGTTCTCTTCATCCCAGCCCAGCCTAATCTTTACAGTTACTGGAAGGTTAACCGCCTGGACCACAGCTTCTGTGACTCTGGCAGCTTTAGCTGGTTTTTGCAGTAAGGCAGAGCCATAACCAGAGTTAACAATTTTGCGGGCTGGACAGCCCATATTTATGTCAATAAGGTCTGGTTGATACTCCGCTTCAACTATAGTTGCTGCTTCTGCCATTATATCAGGATCAGCGCCAAAAAGCTGGACGCCAATCTTGCCCTCTTCTACACCTGTCTGGCGATTAAAATGAATTAGTTTCCTGGTACGTCTATTGCCCTGTACCAGGCCCTGGCTGCTAACCATCTCGGTAAATAAAACTTCTGCGCCAAATTCTCTTAAGATTTGCCGGTAGGGATAATCAGTCACCCCGGCCATAGGGGCAACAAAGACCTGGCTATTTATTTTTAAGCCATCTAAATTAAGCATATATCATCACCTTAGCTCTTTTACTCTGCCAGCCCATTTAATTTTGCTATATGATATAAACCTAATAGGGAAAGATTAGGCTCAACATAGTCAAAACTATCTGTCTCTGGAGTGATATGGTGAGCTAAACCACCAGTTGCTAAAACAGTTATTTCTGACAAGGTTTTATATTTTTCTTTCTCTAGGAGAGAAAGTTTCTCTTTGAATCTGGCTATCATTCCTTCTGCCTGGGCAACCTGCCCGGTGATGAGCCCTGATTTTAAGGCTTCAGTGGTATTTTTGCCGATTATATTTTCAGGCGAATCTATCTCCACCTGGGGCAATTTGGCCGCTCGGTCAAACAAAGCTTCTATGGCCACCGATAAACCAGGGGCTATTGCTCCTCCTAAATATTCTCCCCGGGATGAGATGGCTGAATAAGTTGTAGCTGTGCCAAAATCTGCAATTATTAAGGAAGTGTTATATTTTTGATAGGCACCAACGGCATTTATTATTCGGTCTGAGCCTGCTTCCCTGGGATTTTCTAATTTGATATTCATGCCAGTCTTTACCCCAGGTCTGACCACCAGTGAATTCCCACTGATCATCTTTTCCATAACTTCATTAAGCCGCTTTCCGGTATCCGGAACCACACTGGAGATCACAGCATTATTTAGAAGAGAAAAGTTAAGATCCTGGGCTGACCACTGAGAATCTTTAGCCAGGGTTGATAATAGATTTTTTATCAGAATTCTGTATTCATCAGCAGTTCTGCTTATTTTAGTGGTAACTCTCCAGGTATGGACCAGTTTGCCCTGACTATTAATTTTTTTGCTGGCTTGATTAGTCTTTCCTTTAGCATTAAGATGCTCAGAAAGCCCATCTTCATGCAGCCCAATAAAGATATTAGAATTGCCAATATCAAAACTCATAAGCATTTAAAACAACCCCTCAATTCAGCAACCCCGCTTTGCTGCTGATATTATCCTTTTTTAATGGTGATCTCGCCAGACCAATACTTTTTCTCTTCTCCCCTGGCGGTAATCAAAATTAGCTCCCCTCGCTCAGTGACATTTTTAACCTGCCCGGTAATCGTCTCATCTTTTGTGGCAATGGTTATTTTTCGTCCTAAAAGGTTTAAGGTTTCTTTCCATTGAGCTACTACTTCTCTCTCCTGGCCCTGCTGATATTTTTCCAGTTGGTAGTAAAATTGAGATAAAAAATTTAAAAGAATTTTTTCTGAATCACCTGAATCAAAGGAAACTCTGTCTTCCAACAGGTATTTTTTAAGAGAGGTCGCTTTCTTGCCTAAATCTTCAGGAAAATCAGTTCTAACTGTATTTAAGCCTATCCCCACGATTACTTTAGGGGGTTGGTTTTTAGTTGAGCTAGTTTCCTGCAGTTCTGTTTCTTTATTTTTCTCCTGGTTTTCCTCCCTGCTATTAATGGCTTCAGCTAAAATACCAGCAACTTTCTTCCCCTTTAAAAGAATATCATTGGGCCACTTCATCTCTACTGGAAAACCCTGACTCCGCAGGGTTTTATATAAAGATAAGGCTGCTATGCCAGTCACAAAAGGAGTCTTTTCTGGCTCAATATTGAGAGACAATAATATGGAAAAATAAAGACCCTGATTTGCTGGAGAACTCCAGGCATGGTTTAATCTGCCGCGTCCGGCAGTCTGCTCAGCAGCTAACAAAATTTTATCTCTGTCAATATTAGTGGCCTGCTCCTTTAATAGAGCGTTGGTTGAAGTTACTCTGGGACGAAATTCAAAGGCCAGCTCAGGAAATTCAGCTGCTATTTTGGCCTTTAAGCTGGCTGGAGATAATTTAGACTGCGATTTAGATTGAGTTTTATCTCTAGATTTACCCATATATAACAACCCTAAATTGGAAATACTTTTAATACTTTAAAAAAAGTAAACTATATTGTGTAAAATCAATATCAAAGGATAGATTGACTTGCTCAAATCATTATAATATAATTTAAGTTGTAAAGCAAATCAACTTAATTTCTACTCTNGATGCTTTAACCAATCAACCCTGAAGTTAACCTTTTAAATTTCTTTAAAAAAACAACATAGATTTATTAAAGTTGTTTCTTTACAATACATTTGGAAGGAGTGATAAATAGTGATAATATCATTTGCGAAAGAAAATAAGGCCAAAAATCTGAGCTCCAAAATTGCTAATACTCATATTTATCTACTATCCTTTATTCTAATCTTCAGTCTAGCAATTGCTATTTCACCTGCACTATCTGCCCAGGAAGGAGTCATCCCAGAAGATAACAGGAACATTATCGCTGATATTGCCAGTGAAGCAGAAGATGGGGTGGCTATGATTTCTACTGAAACTGAGGTAGATATGGCAGAAGAGCAGCCCTTTGAAAGAGATCCTTTTTTTGAATTCTTTTTTCCTGATGAATTTGAGGAAGACCCTGAGCCACGGGAAGGCTTTGGGTCCGGGTTTATAGCTTCTGAAGAAGGTTATGTAGTCACTAATGAGCATGTAGTCGCTAACGCCGATAAAGTGACTGTTACCATCAAAGGTGAAGAAGAAAGTCGCGATGCCGAAGTTCTGTGGTCTGACCAAAACCTGGACCTGGCAATTTTGCAATTAGAAGTTGACGAAGATGAAGAACTTACTCCCCTGCCATTAGGGGACTCAGAGGAAATCAGGCAGGGAGATTGGGCAATTGCTATAGGTAATCCCCTGGGATTTGAACACACTGTCACCACCGGAGTGGTCAGTGCTTTAGGACGTCCTATTAATGTACCCACTCAAGAAGGTATTAGACATTATCAGAACCTCATTCAAACTGATGCTGCAATTAACCCGGGAAATAGCGGCGGTCCACTGCTGAATATCGATGGAGAAGTTATAGGGATAAACACCGCAGTAGCCATGCAGGCCCAGGGAATAGGTTTTGCTATCCCGGTAAATGAAGTGAAATTTGCCCTGGAAGATATAGAAGAACACGGAGAAGTAAGAATGCCCTGGGTAGGAGTATACTATCAGGAGTTAACCCCGGATGTCGCCCAACATCTCGGTATAGAAGCTGAAGAAGGAATAATCATCATGGATGTCATCAGTGATAGTCCTGCTGAAGATGCCGGTCTAGAGACTTATGATGTGGTAACTAAGGTTGATGACGACCCCATTACTTCCATCGATGATTTTGCTAACAAGATATCTGAACAGGAGGTTGGAGATGAAATAATGCTCCATATCGAAAGAGCTGGCGAACCACAGCTAGTGGTAGTGGAGATTGGCCAACAACCGGATGAATTTTAAAAGATAATTGATAACCCACCCCAGAGTTAATAGCTAACTATAATAGCTAATTAATTCTGGGGTTTTTTATTGCTAATTTAAATGAAAATTGCTAGAAGAAATCCAGATTAACCAAAGCCAGGAATTTTGAATTTCTTTTCAATTTTATCAATTATCCAAGTCGAGAGCAAGACAATTATAAGATAAATAATAGCAGCAATAAGGTAAACTCGGAAAAACTGATAATTTCTGCTGGCAATGAATTTGCCCTGGGTCATTAAGTCTGGCGCTCCGATTATATAGGCTAATGAAGTATATTTTAAGATATAAATAAATTCATTGGTCCAGGCAGGAATTGACCATCGAACAGCCTGTGGCAGAACAATAAAAAGGATAGTCTGCCAGCGTTTCATTCCCAGAGAATAAGCAGATTTATACTGATCAGCTCCCACTGATTCAATTGAGCCCCTGGTATACTCAGCCTGGTAGGCAGCACAATTTAAAGTAAAACCAAGGTAGGCTACAGCTACCGCAGATAAGCGGATTCCATAGGCAGGAAGAGCAAAGTATAAAATAAAAAGCTGCGCCAACATAGGGGTGCCCCTTATGATTTCAATATAAGCGGTGCAGAACCAGGAAATAGGTTTAATACCATAACTTCTCCCTAAGGCCAATATCACTCCCAGAATAGTACCAAGAAACATAACTACTAAAGTTAAGGTAATAGTAAATCTAAGTCCAGACATGAACCGGCCAAAATTTCGCACAAAGATGTCTATTATCATAAATTCAGTCAGTACCTCTAACAATTATTCCTCACCACCTTTACCATAAAGCTCATCAAGTTTAAATAAAAATTCTCTGGTGCGAGGATTCTCAGGCTGTTTAAACATTTTTTCCGGAGAAGATTTCTCCACTATTTTGCCCTTTTCCATAAAGATAATCTCATCGGATACCGCCCGGGCAAAACCCATTTCATGAGTAACAACCAGCATAGTCATGCCCTCCCGGGCCAGATTTTTCATGACATTCAAAACTTCTCCAATTAATTCGGGATCTAAAGCTGAGGTGGGTTCATCAAAGAGCATCAACTTCGGCTCCATAGCAAGAGCTCTAGCAATAGCTACCCGTTGTTTTTGACCACCAGAGAGTTGAGCAGGGTAGGAATCAAGCACATCAAGTAATCCTACCTGTTCCAATTTGGCTATAGCCTGTTCTTTGGCTTCCTTTTTAGGGACTTTTTTCACCCTGATGAGACCAAGCATAACATTTCGCAGAGCAGTTAAATGATGAAAAAGACCAAAGCCCTGAAAAACATAACCTATCTCCTGCCGGATTTCGTTAATATTGTTACAGGAAATTATTTCAGTATCTTCTAACCAGATCTCTCCTCCATCAGGAACAACCAGCCTATTAACGCAATTCAAAACCGTGCTTTTCCCCGTGCCACTGGGGCCAATAATTACTTTATTTTCGCCTGTGTCAAGAGAAAAGGAAATTCCATCTAAGACTAGATTATCACCAAAACTCTTTTTTAAATCTATAATATTTAGTAATGACCTATTCTTATCTTCCATCAGCCTATCTCAACTCCTATTCCTGGTATTTTCAATTTATTTTCCAGCAGTTTTAAAAGTCTCGTTACTCCAAAAGTTAGAATAAAATATATTACTGCAATGACCAGGAAGATTGTCAGAGGATCATATGCGACTGCAATAATATACTGGCCCTGTCTAAGCAGCTCAGCAACTCCAAGAGCATACGCTAAAGAGGTATCCTTTAAAATGATGGCATACTCGTTGGCAAAGGGCGGAATGAAAACTCGTATGGCCTGAGGTAAGATTACAAATAAAAAGGTCTTATACTTTCCCATCCCCAGAGAATAGGCAGCAGTGATTTGATCAGAGCCCACTGATTTAAAAGTACCTCGAAATATCTGGGACATGTAAGCAGTGGCCCGGAGACTTAACCCCAAGACAGCAGCATTAAAGGGGCTAATCCTGATTCCTATACTGGGAGGCCCGTAAAAAACCAATAACAATAACACCAGTTCGGGAATGCTGCGAAAGAGTTTCTCATAAATATTGACAAACCAGCGAATTGGCTTGTTACCATAGACCTGGCCAAAGGCAAAGATCAGGCCAAAAAAAACTCCAAAAAGAAGAATTAAAACCGTCATTTGTATAGTAATGACAGTCCCTCCCAATAAAGCTGGTAGGGAGCGTCTAATCAATTCAAGCCTTGCTGACATAAAAATCACCTATTTCTTTAGTTAAAAGTAGATAATAGCAAGAAATAAACCAAATACAAAAGGACCAGACAGGACAGCATTTTTCCTCTGCCCTGTTAGGTCCATTACTAAACTTGTTTAAAAGTGTTTTTCCAACAACTCATTCATAACACTGCTTTCTTTTACATCTTCTAGACCAGCATTTAATTTATCCAACAGCTCGGTATTTCCTGAAGCTACGGCTAAACCATATTCTTCACCGGTAACAATTTCGGCTACCATTTCCACTGGATTATCGGCAGCATATCTTCTTGCCACCGGAGTATCCAACACAACCCCATCAACTCTTTCAGCAATTAAATCCTGGACTGCCAGAACAAAGGTATCAAAATGAGTAACATTGCCAGTGAGAATGCCAGGGTCCTGAAGATTGCTTTCCACCCATAGGTCGCCAGTTGTTCCCGTCTGGACTGCTAAGTTATGGTCTCCATATAAAACAGTAACATTCATCTCACTACCTTCTCTAACCAACAGAGCCTGATTGGCTGAAAAATATGGCTCAGTGAAGTCTACCACCTCTGCCCTCTCATCGGTGATAGTCATTCCAGCAGCAACGATGTCTATGGTCCCGGCATTCAAACCAGGAATAAGAGAATCAAAACTGATATCAGTCCATTCAAGTTCAAAACCCTGACTTTCAGCTATAGCCTCCATCAAATCAATATCAAAGCCGACAATTTCTCCATCCTCAATATACTCAAAGGGCGGGAAACCGGCACTGGTGCCTACAACATAGGTCTCAGCCATAACCCCACTAGAGAAAAGAAACATTACTGCGATTGCCAACATAATCACAAAAGCTTTCTTGAACATTATTAACTCCTCCTTTGTTTATTTATAGAACCAATTCTTTTTCCAACTTCTCTAATCTAAATAAGACTGCACGCCAAGATTAAATTTAGCAATATTAATATTAATATTCTGCAATAAGCAAAATATTCCTCTATTTTTAAATATTTATTATCATGATTATGTAATATATTTAATTTATTTCATAATATTAATAATATTTTAGGTGATTTTATACTACACCCTGCTAAAAAAATAATCAGCAGATCCCAGAATGGAACTGCTGAATATCAAAAAAATCTCTGTCTTCAGTGTGAAAAAAAGGGTAAAAGATGTGGGCTATGCCTTAAATACTGCCCTTTATCTTAAGCTAATAATTGTTATCAGAAATATTAATATCGCCTCTATCTTCTTCAATGATATTTTTTTCTTGCAATTCTTCAATATCTGTCTCATTTTTATATATCAAAGAAAATTTGCGAATATCCTCCCGGCCCTCACTACAATTAGGACAGTATGAGGTTGTTTCCGTAGCTGGATTTTCAAGCTGAGGCTTGTACTTCTGATATTCATCTGAGTATTTCTGGTAAGCTAATTCAATTTTTATGGCAGTTGTCCAATCAACTTTTTCTCCAAAGTTCTCTTTCGCAAAGAAGGCATAACAATTCTGACATTCATAGCCTAGAAAATTATCGTCAGCAAATTTGCTTTTCGTTATCTTTTTTTTCTTTTTTTTAGGTTTAAGAACTTTAGAGAAAATTCCTGCTAAAAATCTAATAACCTTGTTGATAACTTTTTTTATTTTCCCAAACATTTATATTACTCCCAACTTTAAGCTATTTTTTTAGAAAAATCAATATATTAATTTGGCTTAACTTTGTTTTTAATCCTAAATTATAGCTATTATTTTTTATTCTCCAATAAAATTGGGAGTCCTGCTAATATATTATTTTAATCGATATTTTAGCCAAATAATTTTAAAATAGAGCCAATTGCTCTTTCCGTATTTCAGAAAAAGAAAGTAATTCTTCTAAATTCTCAGCAACTTGCATTNATTTTGCATCAGCATAATAATCTCCAAGTAATTGTGCTCCAATTGGCAGATTGTCCTCAGACAAACCCACCGGCAATGTTATAGCTGGCCTGCCAGTTATATTAGCCATAGTAGTAAAATCAGGTTTTGTATATTCAGATACAACCTTTCTCTTATTTGCTATTTCCTCAGCAGGGTACGGTGTAGTTGGAGTTAGAACAAAATCGCATTTTTTAAAAACATCATTAAATTCATTAATAATTTTTGTTCTGACCTTTAGGGCTTGAGAATATAAAAATTTATTTTGCTGAACAAACCCTCCAATAAGTATTCTCCTTTTAGTCTCTTTGCTAAGCATGTTACTGTTAGATAAATTTATCCTATTTGATAAGCCATCTTTTTTTGAACAAAGACCTTTGTTTTTTGGGATTTTATCTGTCAGTTCCTGATAAACCTCTGATTGGGCAATGATATAATAGGTTATTTTAGTTATTTCAACATCAGGTAGATTAATATCAACTATTTCTCCACCCAGATCAGTTATTTTATTGGCAAGCTCTTTAATCTTTGCTCTGGTACTATTTGCAACTTTATTATTTAAGGAATCTGCTGGCAAACCAAATTTAACACCTAGAAAATCATCTAGCTTTTTTTTATCAGTAAAGCTAATTTCAGGGGTTTTTGACATCAAGGGATCCTGTACATCATATCCAGCAATAATATCCATTAAATAGGCTGCATCTGCAACACTTTTGGTTATAGGTCCAATTTGATCCAATGTTGGGGCAAAGGCTACTACTCCACAGCGAGATATTAAGCCATAAGTTGGCTTAAAGCCTACCAAACCACAATGGGCTGCTGGTATTCTAACTGAACCTCCTGTATCTGTACCCAGTGAAGCAGGGATTAATCCTGCCGCAACTGCTGCTGCAGAACCACTACTGGAACCTCCTGGTATATGTGCTAAATTCCAGGGGTTTAAAGTAGTAATTAAACTATCCTGGTAGTTGGGAGGAACCATTCCAAATTCGTTTAAGTTGGTTTTCCCTGCTATTACCCCTCCTTCTGCTAAAATTTTTTCAACTGCAAAAGCATTGTACTTTTCCTCAATATTAGATTCAATTTTTGCAGCACAGCTGGTAGGAAAAATGCTGGTATTAATATTATCTTTTATTCCAATAGGAATGCCAGGTAATTTCCCGTCAATATCATCAACTGAATTTTGTAAATCTTCCTCTCTTGTAAAAGCTAAAAATGCCTTTATAATCGGATTTAATTTTACAATTCTTTTGTGAAAATATAATATAATTTCAGCTGGTTTTATCTTTTTATTTTTAATCATATTAACTAATTCCACTAATTGCTTACGATGAAGTTTCAAGTTAAATCCTCCTAGCTCAATAAAATAATTTGCCACCCTAAAGATTGTTCTCTAAAAACCAAACTTTAGGATGGCAAATAACTGCCCTGTATTAACTTCAAACCAACTAACCTCTTTTTAAAATTCTTAATGATATCTAATTATTGTTTAAATTAACCCTTCCTCTTCCAAAAACTCAACTGCTACTTCATCAGGTTCATAACCATCGATATCTACTTTTGCATTTAACTGCTGCATGGTTTCATCATCCAATAATTCTATTAGTGGCATAAGAACTTCTTCTATCTCGGGATATTTATCTAGTATTTCTGCTCTGACGACCGGGGCTCCATTATAAACTGGATGGTAATATTTATCATCTTCTAATGTCAACAAATCAAAGCCATCTATTCTACCATCAGTGGCAAACCCCATACCTAAGGCAACATCACCTTCTCGTAAAGCACCATAAATAATCCCTTCATCCATTATTTGGGTTCCTTCAAAATAGAAATCATAATGTTCAGTTAAACCTGGATAACCATCCTCTCTTACAGAATACTCATGATTGGTGGCAAAAAGCCATTGACCAGGTTCTGGAGCCTCAACTCCTTCGTTAATGGCTGCTGCTAAATCTGATAAGCTTTCAATGTTTAACTCTTCTGCATCTTCTTCTCTCATCATGATTGTATAGGTATTGTTCATAGGGGCATAATCTAACCAGATTAAATCGTTATTTTCATAGTCTTCTTCTTTAACTACCTCGTAGGCTTCTTCAGGATCAGTTATTGGATCTTCAAATCCTAAATGAGTGATCAAGCCAGTTCCAGTATACTCCCAGGCTAAGTCAACTTCCCCTTCTTCTTGAGCTTCTCGTAAAATAACTGTTCCCCCCAGATTAGTTTCATCTTCTGTTGGAATCCCATTTGCTTCCAGCATTTCAATTGTCAATTGGCCTAAAACTAACTGTTCGGTAAACTCTTTTGAGCCAACTGTAACTGGATCTTCAGCTAAAGCCTGCCAGGTCCAACCAAAGAACATAGCAAACAAAATAACAACCACCATCAAACTGCCAGTTTTACCATTAAACTTTTTCATTAATATAACCCTCCTTTTGGAATTAAAAGTTGATTTAAGTTAAAAAGATAAAATATTATTTTATCACCATTTAACCAAATAGGATTTTAACTGCTCAATCCAAAAGCTCAATAAAATAGCTAATAAAGCACTTAAAGCTGCTCCTGTGACAATTATCATATCTCTTCTTATTGAAAGTCCTGTTACTATTAAATCTCCCAGACCACCAGCGCCAATAAAGGTCGCCAGAGTAGCCGTACCAACATTAATTACTACAGCTGTTCGAATCCCAGCCACTATTATGGGGGCGGCAAGAGGAAGTTCAATTCTCGATAAAATCCTCCAGTTTTTCATTCCCATTCCCTTAGCAGATTCTATTATTTCATCGCTTATACTGGTAATTCCAGCAAAGGTATTTCTTAAAATTGGCAGTATAGAATAGAGCCAGATAGCAAAAACAGCTGTATTAAATCCCAGGCCTAAAATTGTATAAAATATTGCCAGGATAGCTAAGCTGGGTACTGTCTGACCTATATTAACTATATTTTCAAATACTTTCCCTAAATAATAAAATCGGGGACGGGATAGCAAAATTCCTCCTGGTATACCTACTGCTAAAGCACCTGCCATGGTCACTCCTACTATAATTAAATGCTCCCGTAAAGTTCTCCAGATATTATCCGGGGAAAGAGTTCTTTCCACCATGCTATCGGTGGGATTTTCGACTACATAAAATACTAATAAAGCTCCCAGCAAAAATAGTATGAAAGTGATTAAAATAAATTTTAAAAAGTTATTGTTCATCTTCATTCCTCACTTCCTGTAATAAATCCTGAAGAGTTATTATATCTCTAAAATTTCCCCTCTTCTCATCTACAACAGGAACATATCCTTCGCCACTTTCAAGCATCACTGATAAAGAATCATTTAATGTTGAGTCAGCTGTAACTTGATCATGTATTTCATCGTATAATTCTTCAGAACTATCTCCCTTCTTCTTTAAACTTCTATTGTCAACCCGTCCAACTAAACAACCCTGCTCATCTACAACCATTAAGGCCCCGATTTCACTTTTAGTTAATTTTTCCTCAATCACTTCTCTACTACAATCTAGCTTTACGCTATACTTATCAAAATCTTCAGCAATTATATCCTCAACTCTAATTAAATGAAGTCTTTTAATTGACCTATTTCTGCCTACTAATTGAGTCACAAATTCATTGGCAGGAGCATCCAGTAATTCTTCTGGGGTTGAATGTTGGACCAGCTTTCCCTTCCGCAAAACAGCTATTTTATCCCCCATTTTTATTGCTTCATTAATGTCATGAGTAACAAAAATTATTGTCTTTTCTAATTGCTCTAGAATTCGCAAAAATTCATTTTGTAATCGAGCTCGAGTAATTGGATCCACAGCAGCAAAGGGCTCATCCATCAGCATTACTGAAGGGTCAGCAGCTAAAGCTCTTGCTACTCCTACTCGTTGCCTTTGCCCTCCCGACAGGGCTGGAGGCCTTCTATCTCGATATATAGCTGGTTTTAATCCCATTAATTCTAGCAACTCGTTAACTCTTTTTTTGATTTTCTCTGAAGGCCAATTTAGTTCTTTTGGTACTGTGGCAATATTTTCAGCAATTGTCATATGAGGGAAAAGACCTATTTCTTGAATAACATAGCCAATTCTCCGCCGTAAATCAATTTCATTAATTTCCCTGGTGTTTTTACCCTCAATATAAATTTCGCCTTCATCTGGCTCATGCAAGCGATTTATCATCTTCATAGTAGTTGTCTTCCCACAACCGGAAGGACCCACCAGCACACAAACTTCTCCCTTATTAATTTCTAAAGATAGACCATCAACTGCAGGACGCTCAAGACCGGGAAAATGCTTGGTTAAATTATCTAATCTTATCATATAAATCCCCCTTAACTCAGTTTATTGACTTTAATAAACTGAGATTGTACTATTTCAGTAATCTTTTCTAATATTTTATAGTTTTACGCTTCTCTAGCCAGCTTAATAATAAATCAAAAAAGATGGCTATTATAGAGATAAAAATAGCTCCAGTAATAATCATTGGCTGATTGGTGCGAGAAATCCCATTAAAAATCAACTCGCCCAATCCACCAGCCCCAATGTAAGCAGCTATAGCTCCTATACCGACCACCATTACAGTAGCGGTTCTTATTCCAGCCATAATAACCGGAAAGGCTAAGGGAAGCTTGATTTTAAATAATATTTTGAAATCTGTCATACCCATTCCCCGCGCTGATTCAATAATAGCTTTGTCAATTTCTGCAATCCCAGAGTAGGTATTCCTAACAATAGGCAGCAATGAATATAATATTAAGGCTATTACTCCTGTCTGAAAACCAATCCCGGATAATGGCAATAATAAACCCAACATGGCAATACTGGGAATGGTCATCAAAACCTGACAGGCTGTTAATACTGGAGAAGCTAATAATTTAAAGTAACTTATTAACACACCTAAACTTACTCCAATTATAATAGCTATGCCTACAGAAACAATAATCAAAAATAAGTGTTCAAAAAACAACCGCTGAACCATTTCTGATCTGTAGAAAATATAATGAATTACTTCCACCAAATCCCTCCTTTCGAGCTATATTATTTATAGTTCACTATTAAATCAAAAGTTTATGACCATAATTNTTTTGCGCATATTCTTTAATGGACTGCTCCAAATATTCAGTCTCATGCCTGGATAAAATATTTTTGGCTTTTTCCCTGGCTCTTTCCCTGGCTGATAAACCTCCTTCTTCTTCCCATTTTTCTCGCAGCAACCTGTCGGATAACTTAGGTTGATAATATTCCTGCCGCATATAATTAAGAGTATGCTCGTCAGCTAAAAAATGCTCGCCAGGCCCTACTCTATCTATCACTTCCCGAGCAATAGTTTCCTCATTTACTTCGATTCCCTTTACTGCTCTCATAACCATGCCAATTATTTCATCATCAATAACATACTGTTCATAGGCTACAGTGGTGCAAAATTCTAATAACCCCGCTGCATCATGAATAAAATTAGCTCCTGCTAACCCTGTTAACATAGCAGTCATTGCCTTTTCATAACCAGCCTGAACATCCGGGATTTTGCTATCAGACATTCCTGCTGTTGCATAAAATGGAAGTTGGTAATACTGGGCAAATTTGGCCATTCCAGCATGCATTAATCCCATCTCAACTTCTCCTGTTATATAAGCGGCCTGTTTTAAGTCCATTGCCGAGGCAGTTGAAGCCAGTAAAACTGGAGAACCAGGGTTGGCCAATTGAGTCAAAACTACTCCAGCCAGTGATTCTGCAGCCATTAAAACTATATTGCCGGCCAGAGTAACCGGCCCTGTACCTCCTGCTAGAGGTTCAGCCGGTATAGCTACTGGTAATCCTTCTCGAGCAATTTGCAATAGAAAATCCGTATAAATTCTATCAAGTTTGAGCGGTGACATAACACAGGTTATAAAAGAGATAAAGGGTTTATCACGTAATTTTTGTTTCCCACCAGCTATTTTAGCTCCTAAATCTATAACTTCCTCAATCCCCTGGCTAGAATAAATCCCTCCCATGATGTGTTTTCTGGTATTATTTAAGGCACTATAAAAACGATTTATGTCAATATTATTATCGCTACACTCCTCTGGATATACTGGTATTACATAAAAATGGATGTTACTTAAATAATCAACAAGCCTGGTAATGTTATTTAAGTCTTTTGATTTAACTTTTCTTTTTTCGCCAGAATCTACATCTAGAACATTTAAAACTGTCCCTCCAGTACCAAAGTGTACTTTATTATCGCTTAATTCAAGATCATAATCACCATTTCTACTATATAAAGTTACCTGGGATGGTGCTGATTTTAGGGCCTTATCTATCAAACTGTTGGTTAAATAGACCATTTCCCCACTAACCTTTGCTCCCGCTCTTTGATAAATTTTCTTAGCCCTTTGAGAATGAACTTCAAAACCAGTCTGGCAGAGTATTTTTCTAACTGCCTGATCCATTTCCTGTAAATTTTTTGGACTTAAAGGTTGATATTCATCTGCTTTTAATCCTAGACTTAAATTATTCAATTTCTGCCACCTCCACTGGATCTAAACCTTGATAATTATCTAATATGCTTTCTGGGATATATTTAGACTTATTATTATAAATAATATCTCGAGCTATTTCTTTAGCCCTGGTAGCGCCATCTTTAGCCCCCTCTTTCTGCCATTCCTCCCAGCGTTCAGCAACAAAGATATCCTGATCATAAAATTCGCTACGTAAAAATTTCAAAGTGGTGGCTGCTGTCATAAAATCACCTTCAGGGCCAGTCTCCTCAATATCTGCAAAAGCTAATCTTTCCTCATCAACTTTTATACCTGCAATAATTTTTTTGACCATCCCTAAGATATCATTATCAATTACATATTGTTCATAAGCAACTGTCAGGCCAGTATCCAGCAAACCGGCAGCATCATGAATGAAATTAGCTCCTACCAGTCCAGAAAGCAATATCCCCCCCATCTTCTCATAGCCTGCCTGAATATCAGAAGTTCTGGAATCAGTTACCCCGGCAGTATTATATACCGGCAAATTATAATATTGTGCCAGTTCAGCTCCAGCAGCATTCATCAACCCCGATTCAATGGAGCCAAAGCGAAAACTGGATGTCCTCATATCCATTGTTGTAGGAACTATTCCATATAAAACCTTTGCTCCAGCTTCTATGTTTTGGGCCAATACAATTCCAAATAATGCTTCAGCATTTAACTGGGCCAGGCAACCGGCCAGAGTGAGGGGGGAAGTTGCACCAGCAATCGGGGCTGGGGGAGCAACAACTGGAACACCTCTAGAAATAATATATTCCATGTATTTGGTATAATCTTTTTCCATTTTCAAAGGACTGATAATCGACGTTATCATAGAAATTATAGGTCTTTTTCTCAATTCAGCTGCTGAACCTGCCACTTCCTCGGCAAAATCAATAACCCGTTCAATACCCCGGGCAGTATAAACTCCCCCCATTACATGTTTGCCGGTATAGCAAAGTGCATTTAAAAACCTCGCCTCATCGGCTCCTAATTTTTCTCTGTCATCCGGATAAACAGGAACAACAAAAAAATCTATATTGGCCAAATTATCAACTAGCCTGGCTGTCAGAGCAACATCTCTAGCCTTGCTTGCTCTTCTTTCTCCCTGCTCTAAATCAAAAATATTTACGGCTGTACCTCCAGTTCCTGTATAGACATTCTTGCCCTCTAAATGAAGGTCAGGCTTACCTTCTCTGCCATACAAAATGACCTTAGAAGGAGCTTTCTCAATAGCTTCTTCAACCATAGATTTCGGAATTCTAACAATTTGTTTAGTGTAATCAACTATGGCTCCTTTTTCTTCCAGCATTTCTAAAAGAGCCTCATTTTCCATTTTTATACCTATTTCTTTTAAAATATCAAGGCTCGTCTGATGGATTTGAGAAATATCTGACTTTGATAAAATTGAAAGTTGACCATTTAGCCCCTGCATAATATAATTTACCCCTTTCTTAGGCATAGATAAAAGCATTTTAGGTCAAGTGAATTATTTTCATATTTAAAATATATCATAATTAATTGAAAATTATAATGTAATTATGCCTCAATTCTTTGTAATATTTTATCATTTTGAATTTTGTTGCAAGTAAAATTTCGCTGCAGAAAGGGGGAGGATCTCTGAGCACTATATAATAAATTAAGTTTTATATTTTAGGATTGGTGGTTAAGTTTTTAAAATTTCAAACCTATCTCTGTATTCTCCTGGAGGGAAGCCGGTCTCCTTCTTAAACACTCGACTAAAATAACTTACGTTGTTGAAGCCAACTTGATAGGCAATTTTTTTCAAAGGAATATTTTCATAGAATAATTTTTCTCTAGCTGCATCTATTCTCATCTGAGTTAAAATTTCATTAGCAGTCATGCCCAATTCAAAACGTAAAATTCTGCTTAAATGAGAAGTACTTAAATTAGCAGCCGCAGCTATCTCTGATAAGTTAATAGCTTGATGGTAGTTTTCTACCATATATTTTAAAGAATAATCTAAAGCTGAAACTTCACCATCAGAATCAACTTTAAATAAAGATATTAAGTCATTGAAAGCGGCACAGACAAAGGTTATATATTTATCCGGGAGAGAGAAATCCTGAATCTTCTCTCTTAATATATTTTGAAAACGAAAGGTCTGGCGAGAGTTCAAGCATATTTTAAAAGCTGACCAGGATATAACCTGCAATATTTGTAACATTTGAAACTTAAGAGTAGCTGCATTGCATCGCTGTCTTGTTAAAGAAATACTAATCTCATCCAGTAGCAAACTAGCTTTGGCAAATTTCTTAGTTAAAATATATTCCGCTAATTCCTCTGCTATCATTTTTCTTAAGCATTCCTTTGTTTGACAGAGCTTTTCTATGTCATTTTTACCTATTATAAGGGGCAATAGATTCTGACTGATATCTACAAAGGGTTTCCCAGCCGGGATTTCAAGAAGAGGCAGCTCTAAATGATTGCAAATTTCTATTAAATGAGGGGGGATTTTCGAAAAATAATAACCAACTTCTATGCCCAGAGCATTAGCTCCACTTTGATATACCTGGTTTATGAAATCCAACTGTAAATCTTTATCATTTCCAGCCCCATGTAGGCAGGTCAGCAAAAGTTCGCCCCCCTTTAACCAACTCCCCATGTCAAGAGAATCACCACAGTGAACCCAGGTGATTCTATTTTTCAAACTCTGCTCTCCTGCTTTTAGCCGGCAATCTGCCAATACTTTAGTTTTTAAAGCTCTTTCTAATGAAAGTGCCATAAGAACTACTCCTTTAAAGTAAATTTATGTTATAGAGATAAAAATTTTTACTATAAAAATTATTTCTGATATGATTATATCAATAATTATCATATTTTGAAAATATGCGCAATAATTCACAATTTAAGAACAAAGATTAAAATAGCACCTTCTTTATTTTGAGTAGCCAAAATATATCTAATAACAGATATTTTAGCCTGGTTACAAAAATTTCAATATATAAAAAACCCGGGCCAGAATCATCAATCCTGGTCCAGGTTTTATTTTTTATCAACTTATTAATTGTTTCCAGTTAAAAATTTTTACATTAATTCCACAAATCCTTTGGCCAGCTGGGGGTCAAACTGAGTCCCAGCACAACGCTCAATCTCCTTTAATGCTTCTTTGTTACTCATTGCCTTCTGATAAGGACGGCCTGTAACCATCACATCATAGGCATCTATAATAGAAATAATTCTGGCCAATAAAGGTATTTCTTCTCCCTTTATACCAGCTGGATAACCATTTCCATCCCACCATTCATGATGAAATAATATCTCCTCCGATATTAAAGAAAGTTCTGAAGTGGCTGAGGTTATTTTATAGCCATTTTCAGAATGCTGTTTTATAACTTCCCATTCTTCATCATTTAAATCACCTGGTTTTTTTAAGATATTTTCTGGAATTGAAGCCTTTCCTATATCATGCATATTGGCTAAAAGTGATAACCTATTGATTTCAGAGCTAGTTAAATTTAATTTTTTGCCAAATTTATGGGCTAATTCACTCATTCTCAATGCATGTTCTTCAGTTTCATCACTTTTTGCGCTTAAAGTCTTTAACAAGCCCTGGACTATATTGCTTTTGCTGCTTTTACTTTCAGAAAGTTTATTTTGATACATTTTATTATCTGCTCTTTTTAAAACCACTCTTATATCCTCGCCGGAATCTACTTTTGTTGCAGCTCCCAGGGCAAAAGATACAGGGACTTTAACTGTCATATTATATTGATCAATTCTATTTTTAATCCTCAATATTATATTTTTAAGCTCTTTTCTTCCAGTTTCCGGTAACAACACAGCAAATTCATCACCGCCCTGGCGGGCTATAATATCTTCTTCTCTTAATGCATCTCTCAATATATCAGCTGTTTTGACCAGCACTTCATCTCCTTTATGATGGCCAAAGCTATCATTAATGAGCTTTAGGCCATTTAAATCGGCCATTATAATACTAATAGGAAAATTTCTTTCCGTATCTAACCTTTTCATTTCTTCCTCAAAAAACCTTCTATTATAAAGATTAGTTAAACTATCATGAAATGATTTGTATTCTAATTCTTCCTGATAATATAATTTTTTTAAAGCTGCCTTAGTATGAGAAATAAGTATCTCAGCCAGTTCTAAATCTTCTTGAGTAAAAATATTTTTATCATAAGATATCGCCAGAAATACACCTATATCCTGAATTGGAATAACTAGCCCAGAAATATAAATATTTTCAGAAATTTTTGGGCTAGCCGTTATTATTAACTCAGGATTAAGATAACTTTTATTATTTTTATAGGCTTTATTCAGGATCTCATGGGTCAGGGGTAAAAACTTCAAATCTATTTCATCAGAAAAAACTGCCGGCACAAATTTACCACCCTGAAATAAAGCAATCCCACATAAATCAAAATTGAATATCTCTTCAGCTGTTGCAATTGTTTTCTGGCAAATGACCTCTTCATTATCAAGATCCTGAAAGTCTATAGCTATATTATTTAATTTTTTTATAATCATTTCATGTTCTTTTTGTTGAGATATATTGATAATAGTGCCAAACATTTTTTCCGGTTCACCCTCAGCTGTCCAGGAAGTAACTTTGCCCTGAACAGATACCCAAACCCAGTGGCCCTTTTTATGCTTTAATCTAATCTCGGTACTAAAAATAGGTTTTACTTTAGCAAAATGCATTTTTAAAGGTTTCAAATATTTTTTTAAATCTTCTGGATGGATTAAGGCTTGCCAGGTCTCAATATCTGTTGGTTTAAGTTCATCTAAAGTATAGCCAATCATTTTGGCCCATTCTTCATTAAATATAACTTCCTTTGTCAGAATGTTCCACTCCCAGGTACCTAAATTAGTTCCTTTTATAATCGCATCTAGCTTTTTTTTCTGTTTTTTAATTTCTAACTCCTGATTTTTTCGAGTGGTGATATCATGTATATTGCCGTGCCAGAGTGTGCTTCCATCAACAAGTCTCTCTGGTCTGGCCTTGCCTTCCACCCATCTCAATCCTCTGACTGGTAAAAGAACTCTGTACTCAGCCTTCCAAACTGTAAGATTTTCAGCTGATTTTTTTATAGAGGCAATGACATCATCATAATCATCTGGATGAAACCTATCATATACTTTGCTGGCATCTTCCCGGGCTTCTTCTGGGGTTACCTCATATATTTCATTGATACCATCAGATGTATAGGGGAAAAACGAAGAACCATCGGGAAAAAGCTGATATTGATAGGTCATACCTGGAGCATGATTATTCAAATTCTCTAATAAACTCTTTACTTTTATTAATTCGATATGTTGAGAGATGTCTGAAGCTATTTCAATGAAACTTACAATTTCATTCTCCTGATTTAACTCTGGTATTATCTTCATTTCCCAGGTTTTATCATCGTTCTTTTTCATCAAACTTTCTTCTGTTTGTTTTGTTTTTTGGGCTTTATTTATAGGACATCCGGAACAATGGGTTTTCTCCCCCCACTTTGCAAAACACTTTCTTCCTATTAAATCTTTTGGGGGTAGCTCAAAATATTGCAATACAGCCTTATTAACCCATTTTATATTTAAATCTTTATCCAGGTAGGTAACCATCTCAGATATATTATCAAGAATTTTAATTTTATCCAATATTAACCCTCCTATCACCCACAAAAAATTACGCTCTAAGCCAGCTTACTCATACATTTAATTATATCATTTTTACTGGCAATAAGATATTACCCCTTCGGCTAATATTTGATAAAATTAAGACTTTTTTTGCAGTTTAAAGAAAATTATTTAATTAATCTGATGTAATTTTGCTACCAGAGATACTTTATTAGAGACTTCAGATTTATTATAAATGTTTTGCAGATGTTTTTTAACTGTATTTTTAGAGATAAAAAGGCGTTCACCAATTTCTTTATTTGTTAACCCGGATTTTACTAATCTGGCTATTTCCATTTCTCTAGGGGTTAAATCCAGATCCTGTATCCTCTCCCTTTGCCTGTTCTTAAAAGATGTATTGCTTGATAGTTTTTGACTGTATTCTCTTAATAAATAGATATGGTTACCAATACAACTGGAGATTCTATTAAGAAATAACAAATCAACAGTTGAAAAATCGCCACTTTTTCTGCTTCTTATAAGGGATAAAGTTGCTAATAATATATTTTCATAATGTATATCTATCCCACATAGATAATAAAACTTATTGGGTAGTAAAAAATCATTGAAAAATTCTGTTTTGCGCCATTCACGATAATCGATTATTAAGCTGCTTTTGGCCGCCTCTTTTTCATTAAAAAATTTTCTTTTAATTATATCCTGCTGCTGATAGTAATTATTATAATCTTCTATTGTACTATCTAAAACATTAATTTTTTTAAAATCTAAAATTTCGTCATCACTATAAGAAATAAGATGAGCAGCATCATAGGCAATATAATTTTTTATCTCCTTTAAGATAGTATAACTATACTCTTCAATAGAAGCTATAAATGTTGTTTTAGTTAGAAACTCAACAACATACTGCCACATATTATTTCTTAACTTAGTTTCAGTCACTTTAATTCACCCTTTTAGAGCCACCTAAATTTATTTTCCTCTGAATAATTATAATGTATATTATTATTATATATTATTGGAATAATTTAAACAAATAAATCAGCCAATTAATTGGCTTTTGAAACAAAATAAATTTTTTCAGCAAAAAAAGACAGCCCCATTAGGAGCTGCCTTATATATCAAGGCTATTATTTATGATTTAAATTTCTCATAAAACAAATTAAGTAGCCTTGCTAATTCTTCTATGGGAGTTTTATGGTCATCTACTCTCAAATCAATATATCTATCACTATAGCCCCCATAACTACTATTCTTTTTAGCAATATAAAGGGCTGCAGCCTGTCGTCCTCTGCTATCTCCTCCGGCTTTTTGACCAGCTTTTAATGAACTTACAAGTCTCTCAGCTAATGGACCTTTTTGATTCTTATAGGTAGCTGCCATTTGCTTTAAAGTATCTTCATTTACTAATATATTCCCCTGGAGAGTGAAATTAGGTCCTTTAATGTCTCCAGCCCAGCTCTGGCAGTATCTTCCAGTAAAATTAGCTGAATTGCCGCAGGCATCAATGACACCTAATTGCCGATGTTCCTTTTCTTCATCATTTTCTAATAATAGTTCTATTACTTCCTCTGGAGAATTTCCTTCTCTCAAAAGAGAGAGCCCCTCAGGGCCATAATTGGGATTACCTCTAGCCTGGGTAGCAATAGCACCTACCCCTGCCTTCGCCCAGGGAACTATGGAACCTACTGCTAAAAATTTAGATTGGACTGCTACTCCTAATTCCTGTGTTTTAGGGTCAAAAGCCACAATTGAAAAGGTTGCCACTGTTTTTTCTGTCATCATTTATCTCTCCTACTAATCTTTTAATCCTTAATTTCAATGACCTTCTTTTAAATAATAGATCCAGATAAAGTTACTTGATGATTTTAAAAACTTTTGCTTTAATATCCCACAAATGTTGCTATGGTAATAAAAATCCAGCCTACTACTAATACTTTTAAAACCATTGGCAGGATAAATTTAAACCATTTTTCAAAAGGAACTCTTGCCAGAGCTAGCATAGCCAACAATCCACCTAAAGTAGGGACTATTAAATTCATTACCCCATCACCAATCTGAAAGGCCAAAACTGAAGTCTGGCGAGTCAGGCCAACTAAGTCACTTAATGGAACCATAATCGGCATTGTCGCCATGGCCTGGCCACTACCCCCTGGAATAAAAAAGTTGATAATTGAATGAGAAATAGTCATAAACCATCCCGATACAAGTGGCGGGAAATTCTCTAAGGGTACAGATAGAGCATAAGTTATGGTATCTCCAATTCTCCCATTTTCTAAAATAACTGTTAGACCTCTAGCCACACCGATTATGAGAGCTCCATTTGTTAAACGAGAGGCTCCCTCAATCATTTTATCAACAATTTTATCTGAGTTATACCTGGCTACTAAACCGGTTAAAACAGCACCTATCATAAATAAAGTGGATATCTCTATTATATACCATTCATACTGCAGTGTCCCAAAAATTATAGTAGCAATAATACCCAGCAAGATTAAGATAACAGCTTTATGGGTGCTATTTAATTTATATTTACTGATATCTTTAGTTAATTCTAAATCCCCGGTATCAATATTGCTAACTAAACTCTGCTTATCCCCCTTTTCGACTTTTGCAGCATAACTTGCTGTATGATGAGCCAGAACTGCAAGTGTAGCAATCATAAAAACAAAACGCAAAGCAAATCCAGAAAACATTGGCAGCTCAGCTATTGAATGGGAAACACCTACAGTATATGGATTAATAGGAGAGGTAGCAAATCCAAGTCCTATTCCACCAATTGCTATTCCCGCCCCCACCATCAAGTCATATCCCATGGCCAGAGCAATCATAACACCTATGGGTATTAAAGCAATATTATTTTCAAAACCTACTACTGCTCCCAGAGCTCCAAAGACAAAGGTCATTATCCAGATCATCTTTTTGCCGGCATTAGAAGTTCCTTGAAGCTTTTGCACAATAACTCCCAAACCATTTTCTAAAGCTCCTGTAGATTCAATAACATTAAATAAAGCTCCAGCAAAAAAGACAATAAATATAATCTCAGCTCCTGAGATCATTCCTTCAGGTATGGCCTGTAGTAAACCTGACAACCCAACTGGACTTTGTTCTACAAATTCAAAACTATCTGGAATTACAACAATCCTACCATCAACTTCTTCTCTAGCAAATTCACCTGCTGGTATAAAATATGTCAATACTGTAACAAATATCAGAATCAAAAATAAAATAACATAGGCATTAGGAATTTTTTGATACCATTTCTTCTGGCTTCTGTCTTCTTTTCTACTCATTTTTTCACACTCCCTAATTGGATTTATCAAGACTTTTTATGGTCTCCAGTAAAACTTCTATTCCTTTTTTAACATCTACCCAGTCTGTCCATTCTTCAGGACTATGACTTATTCCTTTATTACTGGGAACAAAAATCATACCTGCTGATGTGATTTTCGAAAGAGAATTGGCATCATGTCCTGCTCCACTAATCATTTCTTTATAATCATAATTTAATTTATCGGCAGAATTTATAATTTCATCTTGCACCTGCTCATTTAAGTAAACACTTTCTTCATAAAAATCATCTTCAATAATTAATTCGTTATCTGCAAAACCTGCTTTGATTTTATCTATTACTAACTCCATTTTTTCTTTTTCCATATCTCTTAATTCCAAAGTAAAATCTACTCTACCAGGAATAACATTAACTGCTCCTGGCTCAGCTTTAATTTTTCCTACAGTTCCTACCAGGCCTCCTTCAACATCTTCAACAGTTTTTTTAACTTTAGTTATTAATCTACTTGCTTTCACCAGGGCGTCATCCCTTAACTCCATAGGAGTGGTTCCAGCATGATTTGCTTCACCTATTACAGTGACTTTATAGCGGGCTATGCCTACAATTCCCTGAACTACACCAATTGGAGTATTCTCTTTTTGCAAAATCTTACCCTGCTCAATATGCAATTCTAAGTAATTTTTAATATTTTTCTTATCGATACTGTTAAAATTAATATCTTCATAATTAATTCCTTTATCTTTAAAAAAATTGATTTCCTGTTTGTTTAATTCAATATCACCTGTAAAGCATCTGCTTCCTAAGGTTCCTCCAATCTCAGTACCCTCTTCCCCAATAAATGCTGCCACAGTTAAATTGTAATTATTAGAATAATTATTTTCGCTTAGAATCTGCACTGTTTCAAGGGCACCCAAAACTCCTAAAGAACCATCAAACATCCCTCCTCTGGGAACAGTATCGATATGTGAACCAATCATAATATGTTCATCTCTTTTGTCAGAGCATAAAGTACCAAATAAATTACCAACTGGGTCATGATAAACTTCCAGGCCAGCCTTTTCCATCAATTTGCTGACCAGTTCATCTGCCTTATCATATTCTTCACTATAAGCTATTCTGGTTATTCCCTCATCACCATAGGGTATATTTTTGTTTTTTCCATCATAACCAATCCAGCCCAGTTTAATTAAATTTTCTTTTAACCTATTAATATTTACTTCGATATATTTCACCCCCTTTTGGTGATATTTTTTTAAAATATTTGTTATAGTTAAGTCAATATTATATACATGCATATTTCATTCCAGCTTTAAACCCCTCATATTTTAGTGATTTACAATATAAAAATGGGATAAAATAAATCAAAAGAGAATTTATACCCCATTAATCAAAGTCTTAATTCCATATTTTCTTGACTATGATTATAATAAAAAGATATACTTAGTTATACATGAATATTTATTTTTGCTTAAATAGGTTTTTTAAAAAAATAAGGAGGAACTCAATTTGCCTAAAAAAATAACTATTTTAGCTATTGATGAAAAGATTTCATTATTTTTTAAAAAAGAAATAGATAGAATTTTTAATGGTCTTTTTGAAATAGATTATCGTAGTGCAGATATGAATCCACTAAAGATTATAGAGCAGACTGACCTTATATTATTTACTGACCCTGATATACTCGATAAATTATATGATATTGTAAAATGTAATGCTCCAACCCTGATGATGAAAAGAACTATAACCAGGACAGCACTAGATGAACTAAAAAAATTGCCCGAAGGCAAGACTGCTCTAGTAGCAAATATCAATCAGTATATGGCTAATGATACCCTTGCCCTTCTTTATCAATTAGGTATAAAACAATTAAAATTACATTCTTTTTATAAGGGATTAGAAGATATACCAGAGAATATTGACTATATAATTGCTCCGGAAGAATATGATTTTTTACCAGATATAGAAGCCAAAATAAAAATAATTGGCAATCGAGTATTTGATATTTCAAATATCATGGATATTTTAAGTCTCCTGGATGTAGAGCGCAGGAAAGCTGAGCAGATAGTAAAAGATTATATTTATAGAGTGCCTACTTTCTGGTATGGGGCAAAATATCGCTGGAATAGAAGAAATAAAGAACCAAACAAAATAACAGGCTATTATTCCAAATATGAATTTAAAGATTTGATTGGAAAAAACAAAAGATTTTTGACCACTAAAAATAAAGCTAAAAAAATATCGGGAACTAATTCAACAATAATCTTGTCTGGAGAAACAGGCACTGGAAAGGAACTTTTTGCCGGAGCAATTCACAATGATTCTCTTCGAAAAGACAACCCCTTTGTTGCTATCAACTGTACTACCCTACCAGAAAGTCTCTTAGAGGCTGAATTATTTGGTTATGAGAAAGGAGCTTTTACTGGAGCAAAAAAGGAAGGCAAAATTGGTCTTTTTGAAAGAGCGGATAAAGGCACATTATTTTTAGATGAAATAGGAGATTTGCCCCTTGCTTTACAAGCCAGACTACTTCGTGTTATTGAAGAAAAAGAGATTATGAGAATTGGGGGAGATTCAATTATACCCATTGATGTCAGGATTATTGCTGCTACAAACCGCAATCTGAAAAACCTTGTTGATAAAGGAGAATTTAGAAAAGATCTATATTTCCGCTTAAATGTTTTTCAATTTCATATTCCTTCATTAAAAGAAAGAAGAGAAGATATTCCTATTTTAATAGATTATTTTCTTAAAAAATGGAATGATAATAGAGATATAAAGCAGGGTTTTGTTTTCTTTTGTGATTATTATCATTGGCCAGGAAATATTCGGGAATTAAAAAATGTCTTAAAAAATATGATAACCCTTTCTGAAAGCGAATTAAAACTGGAGAATTTACCTGATTATTTAAAAAACGAAGATAATTTCACTAAAAAAATCAAACAGAATATAGTTTTAAAGTTAATTTATACACTGGAAAAAGAGAGCCAGGATACTGGCAGAAGGTCTCTACATAAAGTCTTTAAAGAATCATATTTTTATATATCAGAGAATAATTTAAGAAATATTATAAAAGCACTTGCCAAAGATAATTATATTAATATCAATAAAGGGAGAAAGGGAAATACTACAACTGAAGAAGGTAGATTATTTTTGCAAGAAAATAATTATCTATAAGCTTGAATTTATCACAACTCCATTAAAAAATCCAGTAGGAAGTGGGATTAACCTCCTCCTACTGGATTATTAAAATATTTTAGTTTTTTTTTAAAGATTTAAACTAAAGGCCTAAGGTTGGCCAAGCTCAAATCCAGTTAAATCCTGTAATTCTAATTCCATATACTCAAGGGCACTTAGAGCATCCTGTTCTCCAGTGAGCACAGCATGAACTTCTGAATAGACAATATTGGAAACTGCAGAATAATCGGCACCAGTTATTGTTGAAGGCCGGGGTACAGCATTAATAAAGACATCATAGAGGTCACCAAATAAAGGACTGGCTTCTAAAATTTCTTCATCTTCGTACAATGCTTCAATGGTAGGATTAAGGGAGGCATCTATTGCTCTCATTTTTTGTACTTCTTCTGAAGCCATAAAGATGGCCAGTTTAGCTGCTTCCTCTGGATGGTCACTATAACGACTGACGCCTAAATTCCAGCCTCCCAAGGTGCCGGCAGGTTCGCCGTCTTCTCCTGCAGGTAAAGGAGCTACGCCAAAGTCTTCAGGGGCAAAGGCATCGGTATCCATGGTAGTGCTAAAAGCATAGGGCCAGTTTCTCATAAAAGCAGCATTACCATCATGCCAGATCGCCCTGGCGTCCTCTTCCATCATAGCTGTTACACCTGAGGGAGTAATATCTCCAACCCAGCCAGCTGCCTTAGCCAATATTTCATGGTTTCTCTCATTATTAACTGTGATAACTCCTTCTGGAGAGATAATAGTTCCTCCCTGATTAGAAGCAAACCATTCTAATACATTACAGGTTAAACCTTCATAAGCATTACCCTGCCAGACAAAACCTTCAAAGTCAGGATTATTTTCTCTTTCTCCATCCATAATTATTCCAGCGTATTCTTCTAATTCAGACCAGGTGGTAGGAACTTCTAAACCATATTCATCTAATAAATCCTGCCGATAATAAAGCAGACCGGCATCGGAAAACCAGGGCATGGCCACCAGGCGGCCATCAGCAGTAGTGTTGTTCTCTACAATCCGTTCAAAGTGACCGGCCACATACTCCTCTGCCCCATATTCATAGAGATCAATTAAATGATCCTCTAAAATACCGGGCCAGATAACGTCGATCTGGAAGACATCAATCTCTGAACTACGAGCTTCAAATAGCTGTAGGAACAAACTCAATCTCTCATCAGCAGAGTCTGGAGTATCTCTTACAACCACTCTAATGTCAGGATGCTCTTCCATAAACATTTCAGCAGCTCTTTCTACAGTTGCCAATTCAGCTCCAACTGCCCCACTGGCTATGGCCAATTCAATTTGTTCAGCTTGAAGATTGCCAACTCCAAAGGATAAAACTAAAGCCAGGACAATAAATAATGGTAGTATTTTCTTCACGATGATACCTCCTATTTTTGATATATATTTATTTTGGTGCTATTACACCCGGAAATCAACATATTTAATTGAATTATTGCCAATTTGCTATCCGAGCTATTACTTCTTCAGCAATATCTTCACTGGTTATTTCTGAATCGAAATTTTTCATTCCCCCCCCAATATTATTAAACCAGACTCCTGCTGGCTCTAAAGATTCAAAGACAAGTGATAATTCATCTAAGCTGATGGAATTCATCTGGAGACTTTTCCCTGCCTGCTGAATTTTTTGATATACCTCTACCCATCTGGCAAAACCTTCATTGCCGGCACCTGGAACAAATTGCACTGCATCAAGGGCACTTATGGATAAAATTGAATCCAAATGCCTTAAAGCATCAGGTCCATCTAAATGATAAATGGTTCGAGAAAAATACTCGCATTCTGCTATGAGACCAGGCAAAAATATCTCTTCAAACATATCATTGCTGATCAGAGCTGAAAAATCACATTGTACAACATTAAAGCGATTTTGACTGATAAGGGGAGTCCAGCCGGAAATAGGCATCTCAGCCTCTTTTATTAGTTCATAAAAAATATCATAGGCTTTGAAGAATTCCTGGTATGATTCGGCTAGTTTCTTCTTGACATAAGCGGTATTTTCAATTAAATCTAACGCTAAATTTTCTGTATCTCGTAAAGCTGCTATATGATCAGCACCGGGATTTAAGTCCGTTAAACCTACAATAAATTTGCCCTTTCCACGGGCAATCAATTTTTCAGTAAACTCTCTGGTTTTTAGAAAAAGTTCATGTTCAGGGGAAAATTTTGCTTTAGCAAAATCCTTTTCCCAGTCTTTAATGCAGGGAATAGTCCAGGTGGTAGTTTCCTGAAATTCAATCCCACAACCACACCAGACACTAAATATCTCTGGACCCATATTTGGCCAGGTTACAGGCAGAGCATCGGCTAAATACTTTTTATTTTCCATTGCTATTGAAATTCTTTCTACCCTGTGGTCAATGTCAAGCCATTTATCTCTAAAACTTTTATATTGTTTTTCTGATAGAGGTTTAGGGTTTTCAACAGGTATTGTTATACAGATTGGAGGTCTATCAATTAACTCTTGCTCCCAGAAAGCTTCGTATCTGTGCTGGCTAATTTTAAAATCGGGTTTTAAAGATAATATTTAACTCACCTCAATCAAACTATATTTTTATAAGTATTATATTCTACATTTTTTTATATATTCCTTTAAATAATGTTATTTATTTTCAAAGTTTTTATTGCCTGTAAAGAAATAAATCACAAAATATGGTTGCAAAAAAAGTAAAATAGTGCTATAATAATTATGTCAATAATACTAAAGTCCTAAATTTTACCCGAAATGGCAAGTGTCTCGAAAGAGACATGGCGCAAAGCTGTCGAGCCTAAACTCTTTTTCAATTGAGTATGGTTGTCGAGCTGCCGAAGGTATATTTATGTTGATTTATTACCTTCCACTGTTATTTCGGGTGGAAGGTTTTTATTTTTTTCATAATTATATATTAGCACTGGGGGGGAGGGTGGATAAAATCCCTTATATTAAAATATGCTCAGAATGTGAAGGGAAATCTTATTCAGCTGACAAGAGAGATTGGGAATGTCCTTATTGTGGCGAAAATTTAGACGACGAGGAACTATTAACTCCTGGAGATCTACCTTCAGATGATTAAAAGTCAAAAGGGGGCCTAACAGCGGAAGACTCAAGCTGTTAAGCCCCTTAATATATTTTTTTGCGTTTTTATAGTACACTATCTTCTAAAGTCGGTATAAATGCTAATTGAAATTTAAAGCTATTAAGATTGAATTCATACTTTTTCTGAATTTCCGGACCGCAACTGGTAGAGCCCAATCCCTGTTGTCCTATAATTAGATCCAAATAGATTTCATTTCGCTCCGGTAATTCATAGTCATGCCGGGCTTTTTCCAGGTCCTCCTTGCTATAGTTATGGGCTGTAAAGCCAAACTTCTGGGAGGCAAAAATCTTGACTCCTCTGCCCTTTTTATCCTGAAGACTGAGCCAGCGCACTTCTGAACGACAGCCGTTATCCTGAGGATAAACATAGGGAACATGCAGCTCCTTTACCTTCCTTTTATACAAATCAACCATGGCAGCTTTTTTGCTGTCGGGGTAAGAAGGTCCAGGGCCCAAACCGTACCAGTTTACTTGCTTTAAAGATCCCGGTAATAAAAATTCCAGACTTAAACGAGGAATATTGTAATTTTCTCCTCTTGCAAAGTTACCGGAGACAGTTATTAAAAAACCACCATCATTACGCAGCAAATAATTTTGCTGCCATTCCAGTCTAAGCTCGCTACCAGGAGGTGAAAGTATACCCTCGGTTTTCACTTCAACATTTTGCTTTCTCTTTTTTACTAATAAATCATCCAGGCGTAACTGAAGTTCATTAAACCCTAACTCCTGCCATTCTTCTAAATAATTTCTAGTAATTGAGGTACTGTTATTATCGATTGGAGCTCTCCAAAGACTTAATAGAGGGCCTGAATCTAAAAGTTTAACGCCCTGATATTCATAATTAGAAATACGGCCAGTATTTCGGGAGATTTCCAGGGTGAAATCCATGTTTTTAAAGAACAGCCTCTCTGTTGTTTTTTCTTCATATATGTCAGGAAAGCTTTCCCGTTTTTGGGGCAGATTGTCGACTAGCGATTTCTCTGGATTAATATCTTCTTCTGTTGAGTATTCATTAACTGAATCTGATAGTAAAAACTGCTGTCGTCCAATTTCATGGCCAGGCTCGGCCCAGCTGGTTTTTTCAGCCAGGATAAAGTGGATATTAAGCCAATATTCACAGTCATTATTATATTTTTCAGCAGTTAATCTATCTGGAAAAGATAGTTTAATATTTTGTTTATTACTGGATAAATTGATACTTTTTTGACCGCTGGTTAACAGACTACCTTCTTTTTTAAGCTCCCAGACTAAGTTTATTTGATACTCAGGTGAAAAATCAAAGTGGTTTTCTAGGACAAACTCCCCCCGGGCTAAATTGTGAGCTACTAATTTAAGTGGACATATGACAGCTTTATATTCCTTCAATCCAGGAGAGGGGCTTCCATCAGGAAAAACAAGACCATTGATATTGAAATTTTTATCATGAGGATAATCTCCAAAATCGCCACCATAGGCAAAATATTTATCCCCATTATCATTATGTTTTATAAGTCCCTGATCCCGCCAATCCCAGATAAATCCTCCCTGAGCTCTCTCTTCTTCCTGGAAAATTTTCCAGTAATCAGCTAACTCTCCAGGACCATTGCCCATGGCATGAGCGTATTCACAGAGTATTACCGGTTTATTTTTTTCCCTGGCCAGCCGGGTAGTTTCCTGCAGTGAAGGATACATGGGACCGATTATATCAACAACTTCCTGTTCTTTGTCAGGCTCATAATGGAGGGGACGACTATCATCAAGCTGACGGGTTAATTGTGCCATTGCTTTGTGATTGCTGCCAAATCCAGCCTCATTACCTAGAGACCAGATTATAATTGAAGGTCGATTTTTATATCTTTCCACCATCCGCTCCATCCGATCTAGAAATGCCTCTCGCCAGCTCCTTAGTTGATTGGGATGGGAAGTTTTTTCCACCAAATCCATGCCGTGGGCTTCCAGATCAGTTTCTGCCAGGACATAAAAACCAAGTTCATCACAAAGGCGATAAAATTGAGGATCATTAGGATAATGGGCTGTTCTTATTGCATTAATATTATGCCGCTTCATAAGTTTTAAATCTTCTTCTATCTCTGCTAAAGTTAGAGCTCGCCCGAGTTCAGGATCAAAATCATGGCGATTTACCCCTCTGATTGTTATTTTATTGCCATTAACTCTCAATGTGCCATCCTGTATGGAGACTCGACGGAATCCTATTTGCTCACGAATTACCTCCTGCTCCTTCCCAGACTGGTCCTCTAATACCAAAAACAGCTGATAAAGTTCTGGTGTTTCAGCTGTCCAGGGTTTAACTTCCAGAGATTTTTCAGCTAAAATAACTTTTTCCGCTTGAGGTGAACTTGAATCCTGATCAGCAAAATTAAAAGAAGCTGAATCTTCCCAAATAAGTTGATGGTCAGAATAAAGTAAAGCTTTAACTTTCCCAGAGAAAGAACTGTTATTTTCTACTGCCTGGTTTTCTTCACTAATTAAAACTTCAAGTTCTAAACTGCCCTGCTTTTTAGCAGACTGCCAGTCTGCTTTTATGGAATAATCAAATATTTCTACCTGAGGTGAGGAGATAAGTTCGACACGGCGAAATATACCACTTAACCACCACATGTCTTGATCTTCAAGGTAGCTGCCATCTGACCATTTAATTACCTGTAGGGCTAATAGATTTTTTCCTGGTTTTAGATGCTTGTGGACGGCAAATTCAGCCGGCAGTCTACTGCCCTGACTGTAACCAATTTTCTCGCCATTTACCCAGAGATAAAAAGCCGAGTCTACTCCTTCAAAATTAAGATAAACTTTTCTATCCTGGAGCCATTCTTCCGCCAGATAAAATTCCCGGCGATAGAGACCAGTGGGGTTGTCAGAGGGGACTCGAGGAAGATCTACTGGAAAAGGATATCGGACATTAGTATAATGAGGTGTCCCATAACCTTCTAACTGCCAGTGTGAGGGGACTGAAATTGTACTCCAACCTTCTTTTTCACAAACTTTAAATTCTGGTGCAAAAAAATTAGTTTCTCGATTATCAGGAGAATTAATTAACTTAAACTCCCATTCCCCGGCCAGGTTCTTATAGAAGCAACGGTTAACTGCTGAACTCCCCTGGGCCTTTTCCAGACTAGAAAAAGAATATTTATGAGATCGGGGTTTAACTCTATTAAGCTCAAATACTTCCGGGTTTTCCCAGTCATTCATCGAAAACACCTCTTGTTTTATATTATTTACCCATTCCCATTGTTAAGCCCTTAATAAAGTATTTCTGCAGTAATATAAAGACTATAATAGTAGGAATAGCAGCTAGAAGTGAACCTGCAACCAGCACACCCCAATCAGTGGTGTACTGTCCCTGCAGGGTGGCAAGACCAGCAGTAACCGGCTTCAAGCTATCGCTTCGAATTAAAACTAGAGCCCAGATATAATCATTGAAGATCCAGGTAAACTGTAAAGTTCCAAGAGCTGCCAGGGCTGGCTTGGTAAGCGGCAAGAATATTTTATAAAATATTTTAAATTCTGAGCAACCATCAATTCTAGCTGCTTCAGCAAGCTGGCTAGGAATTGTTGACATAAAATTGGTTAGGAAAAACGAACAAAATCCCATTTGGAACACTATATGAATCATAATTAGCCCCAGATAGGTATTATAAATACCGAGATAATTACTTAAAGTAAAGACCGGTATCAATAATATCTGAAAAGGCAGGAGCATACCAGAAAGGAAAAGCAGATAAACAAACATATTACCTCGAAATTTATACTGAGATACGGCAAAACCTACCAGAGAAGATAAAGTTAAAGTACCCAGGAGAGAAGGAATTGTAATTATAAAACTATTTTTCAGATAGGTATTTAAATTACCTAAATCCCAGGCAACTGCAAAGTTTTCCAGAGTAAACTCCTGAGGGATACTCCAAAATCCATGGGCCCTTAAATCCTGCAGAGGTCTTAAAGCAGTAAATATCGCACCAACCAGAGGTAATATCCAGACCAGTACAAATAATAGTACAGCAATAAACATTATTGCCGTAGAAACTTTTTTCCACCAGGATAATCCAATTAAATTAGCAATAGTTGTATTAAACAACCTTCTCACCTCCTCCATACTCTTCGCGCCGCTGAATAACATAGATGAAAATAAAGATAACCATTATTAAGAAAAGAATAACTGCAATTGAAGCGCCATAGCCCATGTTGTAACGAGCAAAGGCTTCCTTGTACATGAAGTTAGCCAAAACTTCAGTCTGGCGAAAAGGTCCACCATCAGTCATAATATTGACAAAGTCAAAGGAGCGAAGTGATTCTATCATGGTTATAACAATAACAATAGTTGTAGTGGGTTTAAGCAGAGGAAAAATGATATGGCGGAAACGCTGCCAGGCACTGGCTCCATCTATTCGAGCTGCTTCTATCAAATCTGGAGGAATAGAAGTCAGACCAGCCAGGTAAATCAGCATGACATAGCCAGTATGGCGCCAGACTCCAGCAAAAATTATAGCATAAATTGCAATATCAGGGTCACTCAACCAACCCCGAGTTAAGGTCTGCAAACCCACCAGAGTTAATGTGTGGTTTAATAAACCACTTCTTGGGCTATATATCCAGGTCCAGATCAACCCAATAACTACTGGGGCCAAAACCATCGGTGAATAAATTAAAGCCTTGAACAATCGAGCTCCAGGAATTTTTTTGCTTAAAAGAATAGCCAGAAATAACCCCATAGTTACCGGTACAATCAAAAATACAACCACCCAACGTAAATTGTTTAATAAGGATATATAAAAGGTATCATGAGAAAATAGCCTTTCATAATTAGCCAGGCCAATAAATTCTGGTGATAACAATCCATCATATCTTGTCAGGCTGAGAAAAAAAGTATAAAAAGCAGGTATAACAACCCATATTGCATAGAGTAACAACGGCAATATCAAGAAAAGCCAGGGGCTAAAAAATTTATCCCTCTTCAAAATAATCACTCCTCTAAAACACTTGAATTGCTGGTTATCAAGAGAATTAAGCTGCCTGGAATAATATTTCCAGGCAGCTTAATTAATATCAAACTACATTATTGTTCAAAATGGAACTGTCTTTCATCTTCTAATCTTTCTAAAATATCCATATAATGCTCAGGATTTTCCCAGAACTCAACTAAATAACCCATCATAGTTATGGCAAAGTCCTCTTCCATATCTCTATCAAGAAACTGAGCTATACCCTCTGCTCCGTCAATTAATTCTCTCTCTCTAAGAGTTTCTTCATCGTAGGATTCTTCCGGCACGTTGGGGTTGGGAACTACTCTACCAACATCTTCAACCCAATTCTGCTGCCCTTCTACCGAGGCAGCAAATCTGAGAAATTCTTCGCCAGCCTCGACATTTTGAGCATGAACCGGCATCATATAACCATCGATTGGGGCTTCAACAGCAGTAGGGGATTTTTCAATGGCCGGGAAGGGGAAAAAGGACAATTTTTCACTGAGTTCATCAGTGGCCGAGTCATGAATAAAGGAACCCATAAGATACATTGCTGCTTCATCATCTTCCATATATTCCAGGGCCTCATGCCAGGAATAAGAAGCGGGATATTCTATAAAATAATCCGACTCAATCAATTCTTTCCACTTTTCAAATACTTTAACCACTCTATCATCAGTCATTGGTACTTCACCAGTTACAAATTCCTGATGAAAATCAAAACCATTAATTCTAATATTTAAGTGGTCAAACCAGCCGGCTGTGGTCCATTCATATCTAGAGCCAATGGTAAAGGGAGTGATATCATTTTCTTTTAGGGTTTCATTGACCTCTATTAGCTCATCCCAGGTCTCAGGTTCTTCCAATCCCAGATCAGCAAAAATTTCTTGATTATAAAATACTCCCCAAATATAGGTCTGATGAGGCAGGAAGTAAGCTTTATCATCAAAAATACTTTCCCTCTGATATCCTTCAGCATATAAATCAAAGAGACCTTCTTCTTCCCAGATATGGGTAATATCCCGAATTAGATTGTTTCTAACAAAATACTCCGCTCTTTCTCCAGCAAACCAGGTAAAGACATCCGGTGGAGTATCAGAAGCCAACCAGGTTCTTATAGCATGTTTGAAGTCCTCATGAGCGGTAATATTAAGCTCAATATCAAGATCAGGATGCATTTCCTGGAAAGTTTCAACCATTTCATTCATGGCTGCTCTAGGAGCAGGATCACTGGTATAGGCGTCAATAATCAACTCACCATCGAGACTGTCAGCTTCAACGGCAACCCCAAAGGATAACAACAGACAAAAAGCAAGTGTAAAAATAATTATTTTTTTCACTTTTATACCTCCCCAATTACTTAAGATGCTTTTTTAAAGACTTGCTAAATCAACCTCTGAGTAAACCAAACCTGAGATAAAACTTTTAAAATTCTTAACTTTTAAATATAAAAATATTTGCCAACATTCACCCCCTTACTTTTGCTAAAAAGCTTTCAGGTGCTTTAAATAATTCCTCTAAAATCAGGACCGAAGATCCTATAGCACCAGTTTCTTTTCCTAGCTTAACTGGATTTATTGGCGGAGGATCTTCCATGGTTTTATTTTTAACGGACTGGCGCAGACTGGTAAAGATTAAATCCCCGGCCCGAGAAACTCCTCCTCCTACTAACACCAGTTCTGGATCCATGATATTAACTAAGTTGGCTATGCCAATGCCAAGATAATTGCCGGCTTCCTGCAGTACCTGTCGGGACAGATCATCGCCCTTGCTAGCCGCCTGAAAAACCAGTTCACCGGTTATTTTATTAATATCTGTAACCATGTCAGATATTTGACTTTTTCGACCACGTTTAATTCTGGTTCGCACCATTTTGGCAATAGCTGGCCCGGAAGCAACAGTTTCTAAACAACCATAATCTCCACAATTACAGCGGGGGCCGTCTTCAGTTACAGTTGTATGACCAATTTCACCTGCTAAAGATCTGTGTCCCCGGTATAGCCGGCCATTTAAAATCATTCCTGAACCAATACCATATCCGGCATTTATACAGATTAAAGAATCACAATTCTGGCCACTTCCAAACCAATATTCGCCTAAGGCCATTACCCTAACATCATTATCTATGACAGTTTTGTAGTCAAATTCCTCCTCAATTCTTTCCTTTAAATAGATGTCCCGCCAGCCAAAGTTGGGAGCGAAAATAACCTTACCTCTGTCTCTGTCAACCAAACCATGAGCACCTACTCCTATTCCAATAATTCTATCGGTAGTGATGGACTCATTTTCTTGATATTTACTTAAAACTGTTGCTATAGATTTCAGCACCAACTCAGGAGAAATGCTCACCATATCTCCCTGAGAGTAATCAATCCGATAATAATCTTTTTCTAAAATATTCCCCTGCATATCAGTTATAACGGCAATTATTTTTGTTGCCCCAATATCAACGCCTATTATATGATAAGCAGATTTATTTATGCCTAAAAGAACCGGTCTTCGTCCCCCGCTTGATTCTCCTACCTTCCTTTCCTGGATTAAATTCATCTCTTCCAGGTCATTAACTGCTCGAGAAATAGTAGATGGATTTAAATCAATTTGATTGGCCAGATCTATGCGAGAAACTGCCTTCTGCATTTTAATGGCCTGAAGAATCTGGGAGCGGTTTTTTTCCCGAACTGACCGATTATCACTATTTTCCAGTGAAAGCATGAGTAAAAATTCCTCCTTATTTTTACTAACAAAAAAACTTTAAATCTGCAATACCTTTATGGCTCAATAGAGAGCTTAAAAACCATTATTAAAATGGTATAATCAGAAATAAAATTAATATAAATAAACTTTTTTGTTCTTTGCAAATATCTCTGTGTTTTTAATATTCTAGACTTTCTGTAAAATTCCTGCTTAATTTTTTAATTTATTTATTACTCTGCTTTAAGGTGCCTGGTATACTTGCATTCTAACGAAATTATTGCAGCCCGGCCAATTTTATTAGCCAAATAGAGGTCATCATAAACTTAAAAGACTTAGCAGAAAGGTTAAGTGCTTGATAGCTAATATTAAGCTTATTACTTTTAAGGATTACTGTTTTTTCCAGCCTGTAAGGCAGTTTAGGTCCAGATACCCAAAATTTTATTTTGCCATTGTCAGATATTTCATACTGCCATTCCAAAGACCAGACATCGCCGTGGTCAGGAATTTGTTGTCCTCGATGCTGGCCTTTTCAATTTATTGTTACTGCTTTTATTATAAGAGAATCTAAACCCTTATATTCTCCCTCTTTAATTTTAACTTTCATCTCTTCTCACCGTCCTAATTCAGTGAAATCTCTCCACAGCCATCCACTACCTCACAAATATAAATATCAGGCTCAATGCCAGTTTTGTCCTGATATTTATTGGTCACTATAGTCTTAAATTCAGCAATAGCCTGATCTTTTACCAGGTTCACAGTGCTACCACCAAAGCCTGCTCCGGTCATCCTGGCTCCCAAAACTCCATCTATCTCCAGGGCAATATTAACAATCAAGTCCAATTCATGGCAACTTACCTGATAGAGGTTACTTAAACTTTTATGGGATAGAGAAATTAGTTTACCTGCTTGCTCCAGATCATCATCTAACAGAGCCTGGCGACAATCTTTCACCCTCTGGTTTTCATAAATAACATGCTGGCATCGTCTTCTGACAACTTCGGGCATCTTATCTTTAACAGCGGCAAATTCATCACAGTTAACATCTCGCAGAGTGCTGATTTGTTTTTCAAAAAGATTATTTAATATCTCTACACCCTGCTGGCACTCCTGCTGTCTTTTATTATAGGCTGAATCAGCCAGATGATGCTCCACATTGGTGTTAGCAACCACAATTTTATAGCCACTATTTTTAATTGGGATTAACTCATATTCCTGAGTACGGCAGTCTAAAAAAAGCGCCCTATTTTTGCGCCCCAGAACAGAGATGAATTGATCCATGATTCCACAGTTTACCCCTACAAAGTCATTTTCTGCCTGGCGGGCAATAGCAGCTAATTTTTCATCTGATAATTCAAGTTGGAAAACCTCTCTGAATGCAGAGGCAACAGCAACCTCCAGAGCTGCAGAAGAACTCAATCCTGCTCCTAAAGGCACCCTGCCCAGCAGTGCTATATCCAATCCACCCAGTAAAAAGCCGGCCTTCTGAAGATATTTTGCCACTCCCTGGAGATAGTTTATCCACATTACTTCTTCATTGAATTCTATTTTGTCCAAAGAAAAACTTCTGGTATCAGTAAAATTACAGCTATAAGCTTTGACTTTTTTATCATCCCGGGGAGAAACAGCCAGCAGCATTTCTCGATCAATGGCAACCGGCAGGACAAAGCCGTCATTGTAATCTGTGTGACCGCCGATTAGATTTACCCGCCCCGGAGCTCTGAAGTAACGGGGCTTTCCACTATCAGAAAATTTTTTTTGAAAAGCGGCAGTTAGCTGACTCAGAACACTTTCATTCATGCAAATTACTCCTTTCGCTGACCCAAAAGTAAGTATCTTCGCTTTTTCAGTATCAATATTCTATAGATAATAGCAGTTTGAGCATTGTTAATGTTGTTAATCTATTTCTTTAAAATTAGCAGTCTTCATAAATTCTTTAAAACCCTCTTTCCCCTGGCTGTCATTTTTAAAGACCCCGGCATCACAGAGCACCTGAGTAAATTTATTCCCTACTTCCTTTTTAATTATCTTTTCAGCTCTTTTAAAAGAATTTTGCTGACCGTAATTATTTAGCAGTTCTTCCAACCAATACTGGTGCTTCTTTAAATCTATGTTTTGGGCTACTGAATATTCCTCAAAACCCCGCTCAGGGTCTCTATCGCCTGTTAAAAATTTCATTAATTCATCCAACTCTGCCTTTAGCCTGCCAGGTAAAACAGCCAATCCCATAACTTCAATTAACCCGATATTTTCTTTTTTTATATGATGAAGTTTTCTATGAGGATGAAAAATTCCAGCTGGATGTTCTTCAGAACATCGATTATTACGGAGAACAAGGTCAAGTTCAAAAATGTCATCCCTATAGCGCGCAATTGGAGTCACTGTATTATGTCTTACCTCATTGCCATTGTCCTGTGAATAGGCTTTAATTTTTCTGGCCGGGTCACTATATTTCTCCCAGCTAAGTCTTAATTCTTCAGCCAATTCAATCAAATCTTCTTTCCCAGCCGAAGAAAGTCTGATAACAGAGAGAGGCCAGTCAACCAGACCAACCTTTACTTCTGGAAAGTCAGAATGATAATATTTTTCCCTTATATTTGCCTTCTCCATGGGAAATAGGTGGTTTCCTCCTTGAAAATGATCATGACTCAATATTGAGCCACCAACCAGAGGCAAATCGGCATTGGAGCCGATAAAATAGTGCGGGAAAATTTCCAGGAATTCCAGCAGACGTTGAAAGGTATCTTTATTTATCTGCATCGGGCGGTGTTCTCGAGCCAGGACAATACAGTGTTCCTGATAGTAAACATAAGGAGAGTACTGGAGGAACCAGTCTTCCTGCTTTAATTCCAGGGGAATAACTCTCAAATTTTGCCGGGCAGGATGGTCTAATCTTCCGGGATAACCCAGGTTTTCCAGACAAAGAGGACAGCGAGGATAATTCACGTCTTCTTTGCTGCCAGCTTCGGCAATTTCCTCAGGATCCTTTTCTGGCTTGGCAAGATTAATGGTGATCTCAAGTTCACCATAATCTGTATTAGTTCTCCAGTAACTGTTGCGGGCTATACGTTCATTCCGGATGTAATTAGAATCTTGAGCCAGCTGATAAAATTCATCAGTGGCTTTGACAATCGATTCATTATCAGCAGTTTGCCAGAAGCGCTCAGCCACATCAGACTGCCGGGGCATTAAAAATCCCATCATTTCAGTATCAAAAAGATCTCGATGAGTAACGGTGTTTTTAGGCAGCAACTCCTGCTTACCGGCATAATCCAGTAATTGATCGAGAATATCCCTGAGATTTTCCTGACTGCTGCCAGGGACAAACTGTTCCGAAAAGGGCTCTGATATTTCTAATCTGTCCAGCAGGCTATTTCTAGCAGCCACCCAGTCAAAATCATCCAGCAGCCCCTTTTCCAGGCCATAATTAATCAATCTTTCCACTGCCTGAGCCGCTTCTCTTTCAGTAACCATAAATCTAAACCTCCTGTCATTAAAGCCATACTAAAATAATGTGTCAAATAATTGGTTTCTCAAAAATTAATTTTATAGTCAACTACTATATCCAGTGGGGTTGTTTTTGTGCCACTGCCAGGCTGTTGCAATGATAGTTTCCAAATCATCATACTGAGGCTGCCAGCCCAACTCTTCTTTAATTCGCTTAGAACTGGCTATCAAAACTGGCGGGTCTCCTGGTCTCCTCTCAGCTGGAGCTGCAGGAATATCATGAGCAGTAACTTTTCTGGCTGTATCAATAACCTCCCGGACGGAAAAACCGTCTCCACTACCCAGATTATAAATACTGCTCTCTGCTCTTCTGGCCAGTTTTTCAACTGCCAGAATATGAGCCCGGGCTAGATCGGTTATATGAATATAATCCCTGATACAGGTTCCATCCCTGGTCTTATAATCTGTTCCATAGATTTCCAGTTGCTGTCGTCTGCCCTGGGCTGTCTGCAAAACAAGAGGGATTAAATGGGTTTCTGGATCATGATCTTCTCCTATTTGACCAGAATTATCGGCTCCGGCAGCATTAAAATACCGCAATGAGATATATTTTAGGTTATATGCTCGATCAAAATCTGCCAGTATTTTTTCAAAGAAAAGTTTGGAGCGTCCATAGGGATTAGTTGGCTCAGTAGGATCGGTTTCTTTAATGGGAACACTTTTAGGTTCACCATAAACAGCAGCCGTAGAAGAAAAAACCAACTTTTTAACAGAATGCTCTAGCATTACCTCTAAGAGATTCAGACCAGAAGCTAAATTATTTTGATAATATTTGTTAGGGGATGTCACTGATTCTCCCACCAGACTGTCTGCAGCCAGATGAATAACTGCTTCAATCTGATGTTGAGAAAATATTTTTCTCAACTCCTGATAATCTCCCAGATCACATTGATAAAACTCTCCTCCCAGAACTGCCTCCCGATGTCCTTTGGTGAGATTATCGACAGTTATCACCTGATGTTCTGTTTCTAAAAGCTCCTTAACGACATGGGAACCCACATAGCCGGCACCACCGGTAACCAGAATATTCATAAAGTGTTCCCTCCCTTAGATATATTTAAATCAGATAAACATTGATTATGATTATAAAAGCCATACTTTTTTGCTTATTGCAAATAACTATCTAAAATATAATTCGGGATTAATTAAAAAACTCCTGCATTTAAATATATATAATTATCTGCAAAATCAACTCATAATCTTTATAAATCTAGCGGCCAGCTCGGGATCAAATTGGCTGCCGGCACAGTCTTTTATTTCCTGCAAAGCTTCTTCCCTGCTCATAGCCGGACTATAGGGTCTTTCATTTATCATAACATCATAGGCGTCAACTATAGAGATAATTCGAGCCAGCAGGGGAATTTCTTCTCCTTTTAGTCCCCGGGGATAACCATTGCCATCCCACCTCTCATGATGAGAAAGAACCTCTTCAGCAACAACAGCGAACTCACCTGAAGAATAAGCTATTTTGTAACCATTTTCAGGATGTTTCATTATTTCTTCCCATTCTTTTTCCGTTGGCTTACCTGGCTTGGTCAATATTTCTTCTGGGATAGAAATCTTGCCAATATCATGTAAGGTGGCCAGCAACGAAAGTTTATTACTTTGATTTAATGTTATACCTATGCTATTGCCTAAATGTTGGGCTAAAGCTGTCATTCTCTTGGTATGCTCTTTTGTTTCATCGCTTTTAGCTCCCAAAGCATTTATTAGACCGGATACAACTTCATGTTTTCTGCTTTCACTGTTCATTAATTTATTTTGATACATCTTATCATCAGCTTTCTTTAAAACTTTAAATATATCCTCTTCCTGGGAATTTTTTGTTGCCGTACCCACCCCCAAAGAAACTATCAGGTTATCCTGCTGGGTTTTGCGACATTTTTTCTTAATTCTTTCCACGACTTTTTGAGCAGCATTTTCATCAGTCTGGGGCAGCAATATAGCAAACTCATCCCCGCCATAACGGGCCAGTATATCTTCATCTCTGACCACTTTTTTTAAAATATCAGCAGTTTTGCTTAATAGTTCATCGCCTTTTTCATGCCCCATACTATCATTAATAAGCTTCAATCCATTTAAATCACACATAATAAAACTAATTGGCAGCTGTCTTTTGGTGTCAAGTCTATTTATTTCTTCCTCCATGAAGCGACGATTATAGAGGTTGGTTAAATGGTCTCTATATAATAAATATTTGATTTCTCTCTCTTTATCTTTTCGTTCAGTTATATCTCTAGCAAAAACGTATTCATACTCCTCACCTTCATATTGAAAATATTGACTGGTAACTTCAACAGGGAATCTTTCTCCATTATTTGTTATAAACTCTCGCTCATAGGTTATAGAACCTTCATCTTTGATTTTCTGCCAGAACTCTTTCCTGGGTATATAGTCCGCCTCTGGTAAAATAATCTCCACATGGCTATCAAAAAACTCCGACTTATCATAACCCAACCTCGTTAAAGCTGTTTCATTGGCATATTTAAATTTACCTTCAGGGGTTGCTCTAAAGATGAATAGATCAGCCTTATCAACGGAGAATTTGGTCATCTCAAGTTTCTGTTTATGCTTTCTCCTTGCTGTTATATCCCTGACAAATTCTACTACCCCATCAATTTCTTCTTTCTCCCCAGAAAAAATTGGATAGCTATAAATTTCCAGGTAATCCACTTCACTATCTTTAAGACCGGGAACAATTTCTTTTTCAACTTCACCAGTTTCCAGGCTTTTTAAAGAAGGGCAGAAATCACAGGGAGTTTTAGCATTATGATAAGCTGCATAGCATTTTTCCCCTGTCAGAGGAGTATTATCAGAATACCATTCCTCCATAGTAGAGTTGACATAGCGTATGGTTAGATCTTTGTTCAACACACTAATACCGTCCTGAATGCTTTCTAAGATGCTATCCAGAAGAATATTTTTGTTTTTAAGCTTTTTCTCTGAGCTGATTCTATCTAAAGCTGCTTTTGTATGAGAAAAAAGAAGTTCTACAAACTCCAGGTCATCCTGACTAAAGGCTGCTTTTTGGTGCGAAAAAGCCTGGAATACCCCATAATCCCCAATAGGTACACTCATTAATGATTTAAGCGAATTATTTGATATCCCATCATTTAAATTATGACTGACGTCTTTTAGATATAGACTTTCTCTTTCCTGATAAGTTCTCCTGGCTAAGGATTTATCTTCAACTATTCTTCTTTTTATCTCTCCCTCAAGATTTTGAGAATAATACTGAGGGGTAAGTTTATCAGCTTTCTTGTCATCTTTAGCAGAGTAAATCACAAAACTATCTAAATTCAATACATCTTCTGCTGACTCAATAGTTTTTGCCAGCACTTTTTCTTCTTCAGTTAACTCTTTAAAATTTAAAGCAACCTGATGAAGTTTTTTTATTATTTTATCCTTCACAACTCTTTCAGTCACATCATTTCGTATAGAAAGTATTCCCTTTTCTCCAGCAGGTAAATCTATGGCTGTTTCTTTAAGGTGGACATATGAATCTTCTCCACTCTCAGTTGCCTTTTTTATTTCAAACTCTAAATCCTCCCCCTGCAATATCTTTCTAATATTCTCTTTAGCTAATTCTTTATCCTCTGGTAAAACTAATTTATCAATAATGTTATTGTCTACCAGCTCACTTCGCTCAAATCCTGTCTCTTCACAGGTAGCCTGATTGACTTCCAGTATATTACCTTCTTTATCTTCAATGATAATACCAACTGGAACCGACTCAAAAATGGTACGATAATGCTGTTCACTCTTTTTCAATTTTTCTTCTAACTGCTTGCTTTTTGTTATGTCTTCAGCGGAGCAAACCACATACTCTACTTCTCCCTGCTCGTTTAATTTGGGATTTTTGGTAACAGAAAGTAATCTTTTTTCTCCACGACTATTTTTAAGCCACTCTTCAGTTACTATCTTTTTCTTTTGCTGAAATACTTTTTTATTACCCTGCAGGCATTTTTCTGCTTCTTTCTTATTTCTCACTTCATAAATACTTTTTCCCTCTATCTCAGA